>Ga0316224_1000074_pt1 | contig 154026 bp, 137 predicted proteins | sample TBH18013metaG_FD_206254 | JGI IMG/M metagenome (GOLD analysis project Ga0316224, IMG submission 206254) | Freshwater microbial communities from Trout Bog Lake, Wisconsin, USA - TBH18013 | ecosystem: Environmental > Aquatic > Freshwater > Lake > Hypolimnion/Profundal zone | place: USA...
TAAACGAAGAATTTGTCTAATCTTAATCATGCTGATCGGATTGTTTGCCATTAATGTTGAGTTTTAATCTCAACGTTATGGTTCCTAACAACATGAACTCTATTTTCTTCTTAGGTGGTCAATTTGCACCGGACGGAGGTGGTCAATTTGAATCGGATTGCATCGGTCTGCTAAATCATCTCAGGGGTGGTCAATTTGACCGGTGCTTGCACATCCACCACCTACACCATTTAAAGTTACAGTATTTATTGTTTTGCCTCCCGAAGTAATGGTCTGACCTGTTGCAGTTGCATCAAAATTGATGTTCAACGAACTCGTTGTTACCGTCATGCCCGATACTAAAACCAAAGAACCATATATGTTTAATGTCTTGCTATTGCCATTGAAAGTTGGGCTATTCGCAACCCCGGTCCAAGTCATATTATTGCAGGTTGGACCTGAAATATCCAACGTTACAGTTAGTCCTGTACTAGTGAATGAATTAGCATCAAAAAATACATTGTCTGAAGGACTCGGTATGATACTTTGAAATGTAGCACCACCAGAACTTGTAGCCCAGTGATTAGTAACATCAGACCAATTACCTGTTCCGCCAACCCAATAATAATTACCTGCATTTGCAGCAAATGCCAACAACAACAGCATTATACTAAGTAGATTTTTTTTCATTTGTTAGGTTTGAAGTATTGCTTAATATGAGATTGTGCTTATTATTTATTATTCATGAATATTATTTTATCAACAACTGTTTTTCTGGTTGAGGTAAATTCATGCATCAACAAAACACAAAATGTCTGTACCGATAACTTGTAACTTAAAATAAAGAAGATATTTTTTCCAGACTTTGCTTAATATGAGAGTAGAAAGCACAGAGGAAAAAGAATATTTTCAAATATCATGAACCTTAAAACTTTGTAGCTGTTTGTACTACAATATGAACCTACAAAATAAATTCAACTATTTCTAATCATTTACTCATTTAATTTTTCTTCTTTCTTTTTAATTGGTAACACGCATCATAAAAAAGCTTATGGAGCTGGCTGAATTTACTTTTCATTACTATTGGAAAATGGAAAAATAATTTAAAATCATAACTGAGCATTTTTCCCAATTAAACCTTCGTTTTGGGAGACTTTTTTTGGAACAGCCTATTTTTAGGAAAAATTACCTCTGTAAATACTCTACCTTTTCCCAAAAAAACGTTTCATTAATCAAAGTCCCATAAACTCAACATCGAACGTTTATTTGGGAAAATTTTCAGCGTATGATTTTCTTAAAATTTCCAGAATTATAAATTACTATTTAAGGCTGAGTAATTATAAAATATACCTGTAGAAAGTTGATTTAGAAATCTCCAGTATCTCCAAAATTTCTGGAATTTCTTTATTGGATTTAAAAAGTTGTATGGCGACATAATCTGCCGGATCAATATCGGTTTGGTATTCGCGAACAGCAACTCCCAAGGCTGCCTGCAAATTTATTTTGGCTTTATCCTGAATAACCCAGCCGCAGGCAAGCAATTGCTTGTCTATGTTATCGCGTGCAATTTGTTCAGGGTTTTGGTTTGGCATCGGGATTTAATTCTTTTCAATAAGATCAGGGATAATCAAAACTGGTATTATTCACTTGGGTAAATGATATTTTTTAAAATAATATCTCTTAGCAGAATGGTATCATCCAAATCTTAGTGAAGATTAAATTTATAAGTAAATGTATTTAATATTCAAATAATTAATCAACTAAATCATAAAACAACAATGCGAATCGGTAAAAGGGTGGGGCTATGTGTAATTGGGCATCAAAATATAGCCTCAAAATGGCTTTTTGAGAGGTTTATGTAAAATTTGGGAACAATCCATTTTTAAAAAAAGCGGTTAACCGAATTTTGGTTCGAAGAAATTTTCTCCAAAACTTGAAGTAAGGGATTTGTATTTAAATCTAATAAAACTGCCTTAATGGGCTTTAAAATGAGTTTTTGGGTTTGTATTATTACAATCAAGTACATTTGTTGTTTAACGAGTCTCATAAAATGGACTTTGCTACAACGGTTTATTTTCAGCCATACAATGCTTCCATGAAAAATAACCGCCCGATAAATTAGATACCTGATCAAATCCGTTTTGAAGTAAGATCCTTTGTGCCAGGTAGCCTCTTAAGCCTGCTTCACAATAAATGTAGATTTGTTTGTCTTTGGGTATTTCGGGTAATCTTTCCCTGATCTCGTCAACAGGAATATTAATTGCTCCTTCTATTTTACCTTTTTCAAATTCATCTACTCTTCTTACATCGATCAACAGTCCATCTTTCGGTATTTTGTCTAATTCATTCCAGTAAAATACGTGCAGCCTTTTCAATAAAATGTTTTCCGCAACAAATCCGGCCATGTTAATAGGGTCTTTGGCAGAAGAATAAGGAGGCGCATACGCATGCTCAAATTCCACCAATTCATAAATACTACTATTCCTTTTAATAGCAGAAGAAAGCACATCTATCCTTTTGTCTACGCCATCGAAGCCTGCGATCTGCGCACTGAATAAACGACCGTCTTCCGGAGAGAATGCGATCTGTATACTCATTTGCTTCGCACCGGGATAATAACCTGCATGCGAGCCGTTATGTGTTGTGGAAACAATATGTTTAATATTTGCTGTTGTTAAATGTTTGGAAGCAGTACCTGCTGTTGCAACGGTCATATCAAACACTTTTACGATCGCGGTATTGATCGCGCCGTTGTATTTTTGAACATTTCCCAGCACCATATTATTGGCACAGATCCTTCCCTGTTTATTGGCAGGCCCTGCGAGATAAGTGATCATGGATTGTTGCGTGATGGGATTCTTGAATTCGATCGCATCACCTACTGCATAGATATCAGGATCAGAAGTTTGTAAATATTCATTCACCCAGATCCCTTTTGCATCGCCGATCTTTAATCCGGCTGCAGTGGCTAATCTAGTATCGGGTTTAACACCGATCGAAAGAATAACAACATCAGCATCAATCACATCACCCGATTTTAAATGAACTTTTAATTGTTCTGCTTCTTTCGTGAAACTTGTAACGGCTGAATTTAAACGGAGGTCCACATTTTTAGAACGGATATGTTGCTGTACAATGGCAGCAATCGGAAAATCAACCGGAGCCAGGATCTGATTGCCCATTTCAATGATGCTTACATGCAAACCGAGTCCATGCAAACTTTCAGCCATTTCCAAACCAATGAAACCGGCACCAATTACAACAGCTTTTTTGATATTCTTTTGCTGCACATAACTCTTGATATAATCCGTATCGTTTACATTTCTCAATGTAAAGATCCCTTCGTTGGTAATACCCGGCAATGGCGGACGAATGGGTTCTGCACCGGGCGATAAAACTAATTTATCATAACTTTCTTCATACACTTCACCAGTGATTTGATTTTTTGCCGTGATCGTTTTTGCCGCAGGGTCAATAGCGGTTACTTCAGTCTGCACCCTTACATCAATATTGAATCTTTGATGAAAGGATGCTGCTGTTTGTACGAATAATTTATTTCTGTCTTTGATCACATTGCCAATATAATAGGGAAGTCCGCAATTGGCATAAGAAATATATTCTCCTTTTTCGAAAATAATGATCTCTGCGTGTTCATCCATTCTTCTTAATCTTGCCGCCGTACTGGCACCGCCCGCTACTGCTCCTACAATTATGTATTTCATTTTGTTTTTTAATTAGTTATAAATACAAAGCACAAAGTTGTTGTTATGTGACGTTTTTTATTGTGACAACTATCACTTATTGATAATACTTATGATAGTATTAAAAAAGCCCTGAACATAATATATGTTCAGGGCTGATTTTTAAAGAAACCCACGTTCAACTGCTATGTTAATTTATTTTCTAAACTACTCCAACCGCCACCATTATAAGCTTCGATGCCGGCATTCTTTAAAGCAGTTACTGCCATACTACTTCTTCCGCCACTTTGACAAACTGCAATAATAGGTTTCTTCTTTTGTTTAAGTGTTGTGATTTTTTGTGAAAGAGTTTGCAAAGGGACATTGATAGAACTCTTTATATGCCCTGAACGAAATTCATCCGGGGTTCTCACATCAATGATCACGGCTCCGTTTGCGTACAATTCTTTTATATAAGCAGCTTTCTTGCTTCCACCGAATAATAAATCTAATAATCCCATAATGATAATATTTAAAACAAATATTCAGAACTAAAAATGAAAATTCTAGTGATAAATGTTACACTGAAAATTATTTTGTAAGTTTTGTATCTTTTAATTCAATTGAATTTCTATGCATGGTAACAATATTTCTCTGTTCCATTTTCTTTAATAATCTTGAAATAACTTCTCTGGAAGAATTTAATTCATCCGCAATTTGTTGATGGGAAAGATCTATTGTCTTCGTTTGATTAACTTCGGTATGCCTTTGTAAGTAAAATAATAATCGTTCATCCATATTCCTGAATGCTACCTGATCGATTAATACCAGTAATTCTTCAAAACGGTTGCGGTAAGTTTCCAGTACAAAATAATACCAGCTCTTGTATTTACTCATCCATTCGTCCATTAATTTAATAGGTATCATTAGCACGGTAGTATCCTCCATTGCCTTAGCCATTACTCTGCTTGCTTCCATTTTAGAAGCACAAACCAATGAAATTGCGCAGGCATCACCAGGTTGTAAGTAGTACATTAAAAATTCATTTCCTTCTTCGTTCTCTCTGAAAATTTTAACCATGCCTTCTAAAACCAGCATTGTACTTTTTACATATTGTCCAGTACGCATTAATATTTCTCCAGCCGGAATTTCATTAATAGTCCCCTCTTTTTCTATTTGTTCCAATAAAGCAGGTTCTAATTGCGAGAAAAGTTTGTGAATTGGTTGTAACATGATAACAAAATTAATTAATACCCCAATAAATCAGTTTTCATTTTTTTATACAAGCTTATTTTTTCATAGAAACTAAGTTGCTTTGCACACTTATTCTCAATTCATCAGTCGCTAATAATAATTTTAGGGGCAAATGAAAATAATAACAGACCTATTAAAGGCCTGTTTTGTTAGTTGTATGCAAACAAACGCTTATTTAGTTTTGCAAGTTTTAATACCGAGCAAAGTATAGAGCGGGCAGAAACTGATAACGCTGGTCAAAAGAAATACCGCACCGATTACTAATAATATCATTCCAAGTGTGCCAGTAACAGGTTCGGTCTTTGTAAAATAAAGTACTGCGATTACAACAGCAATTAAAATCCTGATAACTCTGTCTGCAATGCCCATGTTTTTTTTCATTTGGTTTGTTTTTAAGTAAGCAATGATTTGTTTTAGAAAGTAAAACTAATTTTTGCGAAAGGAGAATATGGTGATTAATGTCACAATACATCTAATTTTCCTTCTGCCATTTCATCGAGAGGGCTTATTCAACACCAAATGCATCCAGTATCTTTTCCAGTGGGCAAAACTTTGTAAAAGATGATTGCAACAAATTAACTCCCACAAAAATGCCAAGCCAAAGCCAGTTGATATTGACAAAATGGGCCAATAGGATACTCGTTAATACAAATGTTCCGGCAACGGCACGAACAATTCTTTCTCTCATGATGTAATAGTTTATAGATTAATAACTTGCTTTTTCAACCGGAACAATAAATGCCCTTACCGGGAAATTTGTTCCGCTTTCTTCATTATATTTTATGATCAGTTCCATGGCCAGGTCGGCATTCTCATCAGCTGTAAAACTGAAGACAAAAAGCGAATCGAATTTTTCATCACCACTGGCAAACCAGGCTTCCAAAAGATTCAAAGATTGATTGTCTTTAAAGCCGATCACATCTGTTGCACTGAATACATTGATCTTTGCTTCTTTGAATATTTTACAAACGTCATCCTGATATTCTTTTAAACAGGTTACAATAAAAAATTTCATAGACGGAATTTTTATTTTTGATTGGGATATTTTTTACGCATCATTTTATAATACAATAAAGGCACGACCAATAATGTGAGGAATGTGGATGTGATGGTTCCTCCCATTAATGAAATAGCAAGCCCCTGAAATATCGGATCAAATAAGATGATCACGGCACCTAATGCTACTGCTCCGGCTGTTAATAAAATGGGTGTTGTTCTTACAGCACCTGCTTCGATGATGGCTTGTTTAAGCGGAATATTTTCTCTTAAGCGTATATTGATAAAGTCAATTAATAAGACCGAGTTTCGAACCATCACACCGGCCAGTGCGATAAAGCCGATCATCGATGTTGCTGTGAAATATGCGTGTAGCATCCAATGTCCTAATATGATACCTACCAACGATAAAGGAATGGCAGCAAGCATTACCAATGGCACTGTAAAATTTTGGAACCATCCAACGATCAGGATATAGATCATTAAGATCACCACCGCAAAAGCAATTCCCAGATCTCTGAACACTTCAAATGTGATCTGCCATTCGCCATCCCATTTCAGCGAATAATTATCTTCCATCTCGGGTTGATGTGTATATTCTTCTTTCAGTGAAAAGCCTTTGGGTGTCTGTATGGTCTTCAAACTATCTGATACATGTGCGATCGCATAAGAAGGACTTTCTAATTTGCCTGCCATATCAGCTACTACATAGACCACTTCTTTCTGATTTTTACGATAGATGCTTTTCTGTTTGATCTGTTTGGTGACGGTTACCAGGTCTCTGATACTGACAGCATTCCCCTGCATGCCCATAATTTTCAGGTCAAGTACAGCATCCATATTCGATTTATCGGCATCAGTTAATTGCAGTCTAATGGCTGTTTGATTAAAGGATGTAGGTTGATATACATTTCCAACACTCATTCCCGATAATGCCGCATTAGCGGTTGCAGTTACCTGAGCAGGGGCAACACCATAGCGCATGGCTTTCTCTTTATCTACCGCAATATGGAACTCAGGTTGATCAGCTTCAACCATCCAGTCTGCATCCACCACATCCGTTGTTTTAACGAGTAAGGTTTTTACCTGCCGTGCAATTTTTATCTGTTCGTTATAGTCAGGGCCATAGATCTCTGCAACCAGGGTTGATAATACAGGTGGGCCCGGCGGAACTTCCACGATCTTAACATTGGCGTTATACTTTTTTGCAATGGCCTGAATAGGTGCACGCATTTCTTTGGCAATGCCATGACTTTGTATGCTTCTGTCTTTTTTATCTACTAAATTCACTTGAATATCTGCCACATTATCACCTCTTCGTAAATCATAGTGACGAACTAGTCCGTTAAAACTAATAGGCGCAGATGTGCCAATATATGCCTGATAGTTTTGAACCATGGGTTGTCTGGAAACATAGTTTGCGATGTCTTTTGCAACAGCCTGTGTTTTTTCTAAAGTTGTTCCTTCAGGCATATCTATTACCACCTGAAACTCATTCTTATTATCAAAAGGCAGCATTTTTACTGCAACGGCTTTTGTATAGAACATAGAAAGTGATCCAAGCAATATCAGAACAATACTGATGATAAATGTCCAGCGTTTCCAACGCGATTCTAATAAAGGATTGATCGTTGAACGATATAATTTGTAAATGCCCGTTGTTTCTAAACTATGTGGTTTGCTTTCTTCATGATGAATGCCTTTCTTTTCTTTTTCACGCAGGAATATATAACCGAGATAAGGTGTTAGGGTCAATGCAACGATGAGTGACAGCATCATGGCAATGGAAGCGCCAATGGGCATCGGGCTCATATAAGGTCCCATCATCCCGGATACAAATGCCATGGGTAATACAGCTGCAACAACCGTAAATGTTGCTAAGATGGTTGGATTGCCAACTTCATTGATCGCATAAATAGCAGCTTGCAATGGCGGCAGTTTTTTCATCTTAAAATGTCGGTGCATATTTTCTGCAATGATGATGGAATCGTCCACTACGATACCCGTAATAAATACCAATGCAAATAAAGTGATGCGGTTCAGTGTATAATGCATCATATAATAACTGAACAGTGTTAATGCAAAAGTTACAGGCACTGATAAGAATACGACCAGTCCACCACGCCATCCCATGGCCAGCATTACAAATAAGGTAACCACTACAATGGAAATGAATAAATGGAAGAGCAATTCCGATACTTTATCAGATGCGGTCTCGCCATAATTTCTGCTGACTGTTAATTGAACATCATTGGGTAAAAGTTCTTTTTTAAGATGTTCAACTTTAGCCAGAATTTGTTCGGCCAGTTTCATGGCATCAGCACCTTTCTTTTTTCCAACAGATAATGTTACTGCAGGATAATTGGATCTGAAAGCATTTGCTTTTACCGTATCGGCTTTGCCATATCCGAACAATACATATTGATTAGGGGTTTCGGGCCCATCTTCTACTTTGGCAATTTGTTTTAAGTAAACGGGTTGTAGCTGATTGATCCCTACAACCAGATTGGCAACATCAGCAGCAGTATTTAAAAAGTTTCCTGTTTCAACGGAGAATGCAGTGTCTTTCTGCAACAGGTTGCCGCTTTGCATTTGTGAATTGCTTCCCTGTATTTGTTTGCTGACAGATAAGAAGTCAACATGGTTTTCTGCCATCTTATTTTTATCCAGTAACACTTTTACTTCTCTGCTTCTTCCACCCAGAATATTGATATCAGAAACATCATTGATCTTTTTGATCTCATTGGTCAATTCCTGACCGATCTGTTTCAATCGGTAGTCATCATATTTTTCACTCCACAATGTTAGACCCAATACAGGCACATCATCAATGGCCCTTGTTTTGATCAATGGAAGTGTAACACCCTGCGGCATTTTATCCATATTCTTCATCAACTCACTATACAATTTTACGAGTGAACGTTCCACATCTTCTCCCACATAAAACTGAACGATCAGCATGGCCTGCCCTTTCATGGAAGTCGAATACACATACTCCACCCCTTTTACATTCGAGATCATCTTCTCCAAGGGCGCAGCCACTTTGGTTTCTACATCTTTGGGTTCGGCACCGGGATAGCCGATAAACACATCGGCCATCGGCACCTGTATCTGGGGTTCTTCTTCACGTGGTATTAAATAAGTGCTGTATGCACCGATCAATAAAAATGCGATCATTAACAGTATCGTTAATTTCGATTGCAAAAATGACTTGGCAATATTTCCTGAAAAACCGTTCTTCATTGTATTATTTTAATTCATTAATTATTTTAATTCATTAATTATTTTCGAACAGAAATAACGATGCGGTTATTTTATTTTTATAGCAGCACCATTGTATAACTTCCCTTCCGCACGCATAATAAACTGCTCATTCTTTTCCAATCCGCTTAACACTTCCACTTTATCGCCGGCATTTTTTCCCAATCTTACCCAACGCAATAATGCAGTATTGTTGCTGCCAACAGTATACAGACCGGTTAACTGATCTTTATAGAGAATGCTTGAAACAGGCACCATTACTTCATCAGCACTTGTTTTATTGACAGCTGAATTATTAATAGGAATAGAAACATTGGCATACATGCCTGCATATAATCCGTTCTTCTCATTATCGGGAAGACTGATCTTAATGATGTATTGTCCACCGGTAAATTGTGATGACTGATTGATCTCAGAAACAGCTCCCTTAATAGTTTTATTGATCGCTTTGATGCTGATAATAACAGCAGTTCCCTGATGAATTTGATTGATACTGTTTTCCGGCACGGATGCGCTTACCTGATAGGTTCCGCTTTGCTCGATCGTTAATAAGGGCATTCCCGGATTGGCCATACTGCCTGCATCTGCTAATTTCTGTGTAACAATACCGGCGAATGGCGCCGTTAAATTGCTGTAACCCAGCATGGCATCCACTTCATTACGGGTTTGTTTTGCTGCTTCTACTCTTGATCTGGCAGCATTGTATTGCAATGTGATATTATCTAACTCTTTTGCAGAAGCACTTTGCTGTTTATACAAGTTGGTATATCGTTCATAATCTTTTGCGGCAGCTTTTAATGAGGCTTCCGCTTCATTGAGCATGGCATCTGCCTGTGCCCTTTTTGCAAGGATATCATCATTACTGATGCTTACCAGCAACTGGCCTTTACTAACATGATCGCCAACTTTTACATTCAGTTTTGTGATATATCCCATCAACCTTGTACTGATGTTGACAGATCGTGCGGCTTCAATTTGTCCGCTTATATTCAACCCCTGTTGTTCATCAGATGATGCAGTTGCAACCCTAACAAGGATCGCTGCATCCGTATTTTCGGCTGCCGATTCCTTCTTGTTATTCGAAGAACAGGCAGTTACTGCGATCATTCCAAAACCGATAAACAATTGCGTTATCTTTTTTAAATTAATGTTCATGCTCATATTTTAAATTGTTTATTTATTGGTTGATGAAGTGAGTAATTCCAAATAGGCTTTGCTGGTATTGCTGTTGAATATGGCTTGCACCAATGCAAATTTTTGCTGAGAGACCTGTGTTGCTGCCATCAGCACATCAGTTGTATTGACCAAGCCCTGTTGATAACGATTCTGCAAAATGCGTAACGCTTCTGATGCTTGTTCAATGGCTATTCTTTGTTGCAATATTTCTGTTTGTGCATCCTTCAGATCACGGTAAGCTTTATTCAGTTCCAGCTGACCCTGGTCTTTTTGCTGCGCTAATTGTTCGGTAAGTTTATTACGCTCCAGGGTTTGTGTTACAATGGTATTTTTTGTTCTATTGCCTTTAAAAATATCCCAGGAAACCTGCACACCGGCCAGATAGGAATTGGCGGCAAAACCCAGCATACGGCTATCGTTGAGCTGATAGTTCCCAAATGCATTCAGTTTTGGGAGATAACTCATTTTATTGGCTTTGATCATCAGGTCAGAGGCTTCGATCGCTTTTTGCATGGCCATAAAATCAGATCTTGTTGCTGCTATTTTTGTGGTGGTATCCGATATTTGTTTTTCTGTTTCTACCGTTTCTGATACTTTATAAATAACACCGGTTGTTTGTCCCATCAACACACTGATATAATCAGAGGCATTTCGGATATTGCTTTTTGCTTTTGCCAGATTTGTTTCAACGGTGCTTACCCGTACCTGTGCATTCAATACATCTGACCTTTGGATCAGGCCTTGTTGAAAATGATTGTCGGCAGAAGTATAAACCGATCTTGTTGTTTGCAAAGCCTCTTCCAAAACCTTCACCGCAGCATATGCCAATTGCAGTTGCAGGTAGGCTTTTTGCACTTCAAAAATCAAATACTCTTTGGTACGTTGTGTTTTATACTGATACAATTCTGTTTGCTTTGCTGCCCCTTTGCGCATATATAGCATATCCATATTGATCAGGGGTTGCTGTACTTCCAGTTTTGTTGTAAAATCAGGTGTTCCTGAAGGATGATTCAACAGATCGGGGTTAAAATCATTTTGTGTAATTGATTGTTGCTGCAGCTTAAAGCCAAATGCATTCAATGGATTATTCGTACTCATGGCAGTATAAGAAAAACCAACCTGCGGCAGATAAACCGCTTCTGTTTGTTTGTAATTTGATGCTGCAATGTTTTCATCCAGCTTGGCAAGTTGAATAGACTTATTATTATTAATTGCGGCTGTAATGGCTTCGCTGAGTACCAGATTTTTTGTGCTGTCCTGAGCTGAAAGCCTTGCAACAAAAGCGATTGATATGATTGTTGTGACAATAACCAAAGGGATAGAATATTTTTTTCTGCTCATTAACTTTCGATTTGCAGCGAAACTAAGGAGCTGCTAATACATACTGAGTGACATTAATCACGTAGAATCTTAAATCTCTTAGATAGTTAAAAAGCACAAAAGAGAATAGTTTTAATTTAAATTGTGGATTGAATTGAATAGCTGTGTCAGGTATAATTGAAATTGGAAAATGAAGAAGGGTATGGAAGGATGAATAGTTAGCAATATAAATTAATTACATTTCGTTATAAATTTATTTAACACATCAGTTTTGATAAATGTGTTTTGTAAATGTGGATTCCAAATAAAATTTGTAATCTCTTCTACAATAAATGCTTGCTGTGCATTAGAAACTAACATTTGCTGAAGGAACTTGCTCTCGATTTTATGTAAACTATCAATTTCACAGGCATCTAATTTTTCGTTATTTGCAAGATTTCCCAAACTGTCAATCAACGAGGGCTTGATTCCCGACTTTAATTTTACAGCATACGTTTTCCCATTATCTATACGTTGGGCAATATAAGCATAGTTAATACTATCTGACACATAAAAGGTGTTGAATTGATATCGCCCCCCTGTTATGTATATCGCTACATCTGTAAGACATGGAGACGACTTACTTATTATTCGTGTATTCGTTCTATCTGTGATACTGTCGGGATACAATTTATATAGAGCTTCTCTTATACCAAGAAATCCAACTACTAAACCATCACATAAATGGCCATGAAATTTAGCTGCATCATCTAATGTAATTGTTTGATAGTTTATAAGCCTGCCTTTTGAAAAATCTGTATCTAATACTTTTACGGATAAGTTTTGACTTAAACTTTTGAAAGATAGTGTGCTTAACAAACATGCGATAAAAAGGCTCTTCATTTTTTATGATTAATTTTAAACGATTTACTCAACAATAATTGCTTCAAATTCTTCTTTAGAAAGAATACTTGGGTTATAGGCAATATTCTGCATTTTTAGCCTCCTTACAAAGGCTCTTAAATGATTGCCAGAAGCTATTTTTAAGTAATTAAATACTGAAATAATTTCCTGATTTTGTGTTTGTTTAATATGTTCATTTAAATCATGAATATCCAGTTCTTCAATTTTAGCGCCCACTTTTAAAGCATCAGTAAATGAAAGACTACCACTGCTAATGAGGTCGTCATAATATTTTTGAAGTAAGCGATTTGTAAATAAGCCATGTGTATCTTTCTTAAATTCTACTGGATCTGTTAGTTTATATGTTTCAATAAGTCCTTTTACTTTATCCATGTGTATCTGTTCGCTCTTTCTAATATTGCCAAAAGGATTTACATCATATTTTGCAAACATTGAATCGTACACATCTCTAGCTAATTTTTCTTCTTCTCTCATATAGAGTATTGCTGCTTGTTCTTTTAATGTTAGCTGATTTTGAGCAATACCATTTAATGAATAACTAATTAACAATAACAAAAAAAATAACTGTTTCATATTTGTAGTTTTATTTAAATAAATATTTTGAGATAAATAATAATATAATACAATCCTGTTAGCACAAAAAGTAAACCTGCAAACACTCTCATCATCTTTTCAATTTTAGTAATGGCATTAAAGTATTTACCTACTTTTTGCATACTAAATGCGATCAGAAAAGTAAAAAATAATACGATTGACCCTGCGCCGATGGCATAGAAGAATGGTAACGAAAAACCAATACTGCTTTTTATACTCATTGGAACCAAAACTCCAAAATACATTGCACCACTATAGGGACAAAAAGCCATAGCAAACAATACCCCTAACGACAGTGAGCCAAGCAATCCTTTGTCTTTAAATTTCTCTTGCAGTTTTTCAGTAAAATTTAATTTACCTAAAAATTTGAACTTTATTACATTCAACATTATTAAACCAATAATCAGCATTATCGGGCCAACAATTTTTTCACCATTACCTTGAAAGAATTTTGCAACATGAAATTTGCTTGCACCAAAAATAATAATGAGAGCAATAGTTGTATAGGAGAATGCTAAACCAAGTGTATACAGTAATCCACTAAACAATACTTTCTTTTTACCTGTTAAGGTTTTAGAAATATAAGCCGTTGCTGTAATGTTAGTAGCTAAAGGGCAAGGACTAATTGCAGTTAATAAGCCTAAAAGTAATGCCCCTAAAATGGGCATATTTGCATTTTCAAAAAGTTGCTTTACTGTTTCCATTATTTATTTTAAAACACCCTCAATTTTAGTTTTTAATTCAGGTATAAATTTAGTTACATCATCAGCTTTATCAAATGCAAATTGACTCCAGTCAGCAATACTATCTTTTCCATTCACAATCTTATTAATCATTAAAGCCGTTCCTGCGGCTTGAAACTTTTCAGCAAGCTTTTCATTTTTTTTATCATCAACATCAATAATTAAATAAACTATTTTTCCTGATTTCAGTTCATTTACAAAATACTTATCTAATGTAGCTTTTGTATTTGCTTTCATATTCTTACAAGTTGCACATTCACGAGTGCCATGAAAAGCATATAGCTCTAATCTGTTTTTTGTATCAATGGTGTCGGTATTTACTTTTACTAAACTTTCTTTTTTTGTTTGGGATTGGTTACTGTTACATGCCATTAAAAAGAGAGTTGTAATTGTTACTATTGTGAAAATCAGTTTTTGCATTTATAGTAGTTTTATGTGTTAAAGTCATTAAGCCTAGTGCCAATATTATTTAACCCCTTTTTGTTGCAGCACTTTTATAACCTCTTGTTCTGAAAAAAAACCAACATGCCTGAAATATTCTTTACCTTCTTTATCTATAAATAGTTGTGTAGGTATTTCATCGAAAACAAATTGCTTTGATTTTTCTTTGCCTTCTGCTGTCCAAACATCATAGAAAATAACATTAACCTGTTTGCTGTATTTCTCTTCAATTGATTTTATAACAGGCTGCATTTTTTTACATGGTATGCAACGAACTGATCCCAATTCGATAAAGGTTACTTTATATTTTGTTTCGCTTTTCTTGTTGATGCTTGTTTGTGAATTCTGTTTTTCTTGAGCGAAAGTGTTACTAAAGCTCATTACACTTAAACCCAAAAAAAGTGTTGTGCTGGTAAAGTATCTGGACATATTATACAAGTGATTTTTAATTGAATTCGTAGTATTCATTTTATAAAATAATATTAAATAGATAACCTGATAAGATCATAAAAAAGGCAATGGTGCCAAAATAAATGGCAATCAGTTTCCAGTTCATCACTTTTTTTAAAAGCATTGCTTCAGGTAAGGATAAACCAATTACACCCATCATAAACGCAATGGCAGTGCCTAATGGAACTCCTTTTGCAACCAATACCTGAATTATCGGTATAACTCCAGCTGCATTACTATACATGGGTACGCCAATTAATACTGCAAGCGGAACGGCATACCATTGACCTTTATTAATATAATGTTCAAAAAAGCCGGTTGGTAAAAAACCGTGCATAGCTGCTCCAATGCCAATACCAATGATAATGTAAAGCGATACACCTTTTACAATATTGTATGCTTCTTTCAATATGGTTGGAAACCGTTGAGATAATGTTTGTTTATCTTCCTTTAATTCTTCCTCTGTTTCTGCATTAGCTATAATATTTTGTACCCATGGAGTAAGTTGTCTTTCCAATTTAAATTTACCCAAGGTAAGTCCACCCAAGATCCCCAAAACAATCCCGGTTCCTACATATAAAGCTGTTACTTTAAAACCAAAAGCTCCTGCAAATATTGCGATGGCTACTTCGTTTACTAATGGTGCAGTGATAAGATAAGTAAAAGTGATCCCTAACGGAATGCCCCCTTTTACAAAACCGATAAATAATGGAACAGATGAACAGGAACAGAAAGGTGTGATTACACCAAATGAGGAAGCGAACAAATATTCCAGCCCGTACATTTTATTACGGCTTAAATAATTACGAATTTTCTCTACCGGAAAATAAGAATTTACGACACCCATTAAAATAGTAATCAAAAAAAGCAATATGGCTATTTTTATAGTATCGAATACAAAGAAATTAAGCGCCTCTCCCAAATGAGTTTTAGTTGAAACGCCAAAGACTGAATAGATCAACCAGTCAGAAAAGTATTGTAACCAATCAAACATAATTATAATTTTATTTTAGCAACAATGTCTATCATCATTTTTTGATGAATCACAACAGGAACTATCGGCAGTCTTTGAACTTTGTGGACTACAACAACCGCTATTAGCATTTATATCTAAAACACTTGCAAGATTGCCTTTAGCTGGTAATCCTTTATTTACCCAACGTATAATTCCATGCTTCATATTTACAACATTCTCATACCCATGATTTAAAAGAAACCCTGCTGCCCGTAAACTTCTTACGCCGGCTTTGCAAACTATTACCAATTCTTTGTCTTTGGGTAATTCTGTATATCGATTTTCAAATTCACTTAAAGGAATATTTATGATATTGGGTACATCAAAAGCAAGTTGTTCTACTTCATCTTTTTCCCTAACATCAACCAACAATGCACCTCCCTTAACCCAAACTTGAGTTGTTGTTGGGCATATTTCATTTACTAATGTCTGATTCGCCTCCATGTTGTACAAGTTTATTTTGATAATAATTGTTTGATTTCATTTACATCTGCTATTCTTCCTTTTACTTTAGTGATACCATCAATCATTAAAACTGGAGTAGTCAGAACATCATATTTCATCATCTCCATAATATCTTCAATCTTTTCTACATTGGCTTCAATACCTGTTTGTTTGATCGCTTCCAACACATTGTTATAGGTTGTTTTACATTTAGGGCAGCCAGGACCTAATACTTTTATCTGCTTCATAATTCTTTTATTTGCAAAGTTAAAAAGTGTTCGTAATTCGTAAAATGACGAACATCAGGTATAAATTTTTTTACTTCAATAACTCATTCAATAATTTTTTAGCCACCTTCCAATTCTCTTTATTGATACAATATTTTACAGTCGGGGGAGTTATGTCACCTTGTATAAGTCCGGCATCCTTCAATTCATTTAAATGCTGTGATAAAGTAGATTTTGCTATGGGCAATTCCTCTGCCATATCACCATGAAAACAGCATGACTGTGAATTCAATAACTGTAAAATAGCAACACGAACCGGATGACCTAATGCTTTGGCAAAACGAGCCATTTGCTCCTGATCTTTTGTAAAATAGTTTGATTTAGTAATTGTAGCCATTCTTGCAATATTGTTCGCAAATGTACGAACGATATTGCAAACACTCAATAATAAGAAATTTTAGAAGTTGTAAAGAGATATTTATTCTATTTTGAAATACGATCTTTAAATAAAAATTAAAGCCACCTTTATAATGGCTTTATTCCCAATAAATATTAAAATGTATAATACCCTGATTTGGTTATTCTGCTGTAACAACAGAAATGGCTAGTAATTTTTCATCAATTGTTTTTTTGAAATCTTTTTTTGGCAAAGCACCCAATTGCATCATTGGCAAACCTTGATTTGGAATAAATAATAAAGATGGAATACTCTGAATTTGAAATACAGTAGCAAGTTCTCGCTCTGCTTCAGTATCAACTTTATAAAAAATGATTTTACCATCATATTCTTTAGTTAGTTCTTCTATAACTGATGCAACCATTCGGCAAGGAGCACACCAGTCTGCATAAAAATCTATTACTGCCGGTATTGAATCCTTATACTTCCAGTCTTGTTCTTTTGTATAATCGAATACTTTGTTTTTAAATTCTTCTGTTGTCAATTTTATTGAAGGCATATCTTATATTTTCAGCAAATTTAAAAACCTGTTTTTATGAACTTAGTGACAAGAGTTACGATTAACTATTTTTGTTGAATTTGATTGGAATAGAAATGTTGGCTAAAAAATAATTCTTTAAAAAGAATAAAAGCTCCCATCGCCAGAACAAACCAGCCAAACCCCTTTTTTAATTTGTCACTGTGAATTTTTTTACCTAAGAAAGTGCCTATCAAAATTCCTAAAATTGCAATTGAAGTAATGGTTAGTAGGAACTTCCAATTAATATTAAAATGGCCTCTGTCACCTACAAAACCAATTAAAGAGTTAAGTCCAATAATTAAAAGGGATGTACCAATGGCATGTTTCATGGGCATCTTTAAAATTAGAACGAGTGCAGGAATCAAGAGGAATCCTCCTCCGGCACCTAAAAACCCCGTTGTAAACCCTACCAAAACCCCGCTGATTAATAATTTGAAAACAGCTTTATTTTTTGGGGTGGTATTCAGTTCTTCATATACTTCTTTTTCCTTTCTTCTAATCATCGCTGTAGAAGTCAACAACATTAAAATGGCAAATAAAATCATTGTTACCATTGATTGGGTAACCTGAAAATGTGCTATAAATAAGGCTGAAGGTATTTTTGGTAACAAAATTTTTCTGGTAATAAAAACTATTGTTATTGACGATAAGCCAAACAGTAAAGCCGTTTTAACATGTACAAAACCCCTGCGGTAATTATTGAAAGCTCCAACCATAGAAGTAGAGCCTACTATAAATAAAGAATACGATGTGGCCAAAACCGGATTTAGTCCAATTATATATACAAGGATGGGCACAGTTAAAATCGATCCGCCTCCGCCAATCAAGCCTAATGAAATGCCTACAAATGCAGCTAGAATAAAACCGAGTATTTCCAATGAAATTTATTATTGCTTATAAAGATGATTAAATTCGGGCAAAATAATCGTTATAAATATTTATCATTAAATAATACTTAGGAATGCCCTTTTACAACAATTTTAATGATTTTAAAGTTCAGTATAAAGAATCTAATTAGTTGAAAAGGAATAAAACTCCTCCAGAAAAGTGTAAAATTGGTTGGAGTAGGCGGGTAATATTGATCGGAATATTTATCAATTAGCATTCTATTTTCCATCTTGTTTATTTAAGTGTGAAATATTTATTTTATTCAGGAATCAGCCACCAAAAAGGTTTTCCCTTTGCTTTGTATAAAAACATATAATGCATCAGCCATTTAAGCCAATGACCGGCTAATCCGGGTTCGCCCATTGTAGTTTTAATGTCTCTTCCCCATTCCGGAAATTTATGCCAGTCAGGAACTACAGGGCTTACCGTCATTGTTGCAGCAGTGCCTGTACTCATGCCAAAACCTGCGGAGACGATACAAGCTGCTCCCATTCTTCCCATAGAAGCCTTATGTTTAATTTCCGGATTGCCTGTTTTTATCCATGAAATAATATTTTCTGCAGTTACTTTTCCCATTACTCCAGATGGCATCCCTGTACGTGGTGCACTAGCAAAAATAGGTGTGCCATTTTTACTCTTCATGGGTTTCGAAATTGAATGTGGTGGTGCAAACGCAATACCCGGTGCAAAAATATTTTGGTATGATGGGTTCTGATAGGTTTGAGGCCAATCTTCCACAGACCAATTTTCAAAGGGTTTAGGTGTATAATCAGCATCTACTTTCATTAAACCGTTTGGCGCAAATAATTTATCTGAAATTTCAGTACCTCTTTTATCGTAAGCTTTAAATCCATGTCCTGCAAAGCCAGGGATCAGCATAGCAAAATCGTAGGGTTGTTCTAAATATTCTCCATCCAGATTTTCATAAAATATAGTGTGTTCATCTATTTTTTTAACACCAGCTCTTTTTATCCATTTAATATTTCTTTCTACAAAATAGGATTCAGCAAATAATTTAGTATTTGAAATAAATCCGCCCTTTTTTATAAATGCACCACCCATGCCAAAATCACCCAACTCGTATTCATTGGTGATCCATATTACTTCTGCCCATTGTTCTAATCCGCGTCGTTTTATTTCAAAATCCACATTCAAAATATATTCAAAGGCTGCTCCCTGACAGGTCGCCGTGGGATGACCTGTACCAATGACAAATATTTGCTTCTCCCCATTTTTCATCTTATCTAACTTCTCCTGAAATAAAGTCCAGGCTTCGCTTGCATGTGAGAAACTGCAAACAGAGGCAATATTCCCTTTGCCCGGAATTAAACCATCTGTCGCTTCAAAATTTAGTTTTGGACCTGTGGCATTAATTAAAAAATCATAGGGAACTTTTTGCTTTCCCCCCGATTGCTCTTTTGAAGTAAACTCAATTTCAACAAACCCTGTATTTATTTCATCATTACCCTCAGGATAAAAACTTTGAGCTTTTGCTTGTAAAAAATTAATTCCCCACTTTTTGTATAAAGGCTTAAGATCAAATTTTACTTCATCGGTTGTCATCCTGCCTACACCCACCCAAATATTGGAAGGTATCCATTGATAGGTGCTAGTTGGAGAGACAACAGTTATTTGGTGTTCTTTGCCTAAATATTTTTGCAGATATGAGGCTGCAGTATGACCTGCAATTCCGGCTCCTAAAACAACTACTCTTGCCATTTTATTTTTATTTAAGATTAAAAGTAGTCTTCAACTAAAGTAACAGCTGTGATACATATCACACAGAGTTAAATAATAATAATTTTATTAAGCAATTGGCTCCATCTCGTCATTTGATAAACCATCTTATATTGATTGCTGTTTGAAAAAATGTTGAAACATTAACTATTATGAAACTGCATAAAATGTTGATTTCAATATTAAATGTGATAAAAATCACATGGTTTTGTAACCCAAGTCACAGACGCCTCGTATACAATTAGGAATTTTGCATGTTCAAACGATTGCAAAAATTAAACTGAGTTAAATATTTTGTTTCTTCTATTAAGCTGGCTTTTCGCAAACTTGTCATTTTCTAAATCAAGTATATGAAACAAAAATTTCACTTCTTATTATCATCAGTCTTATTGATGATGGTAGTTATACCCGCACTCTCACAAAACGGCACACAATTAATCGGCTATGATGCTGTAACCAGTGGAAGGGCCGGAACTTCAGTAGGAAACTTTGATAATCCATCTTTAATGATGAATAATCCTGCGGGTATTGCTTTTATGAAATCTTCACAAATGGATCTGAGCATGTCTTTTATGACACCTTCTGTATATTTTAAAAATGATATTAATAATGCAAAAGGAAAGAATAATTTATTTCCCTTAGGCTGTATCAGCTATGTAAATCAAAGAGAAAAAAAGATGACTTACGGTGTTGGCATATTTACACAGGGTGGAATGGGTGCAGATTTTTCGTTGAACCATTATATGTATAAAGACCAATCAGGAAATTATGTGCCTCAACCTTATCATTCAAAATTCGCAGTGATGCAGGGTGGGTTAACTGCAGCTTATAAATTGACTTCAAAATTATCTATTGGTGTTACTGCAACGCTTGTATATAGCCAGATGGAATTTCAAATGCCGTTCAGTATGCCTCCATCAATGCTGAAAGGAGTAATCAATCCTTCTACCGGATTTACATTTGGAAATATGTTTGCTGCTCCTCCTGCATCAGGCGGACTGGGTTATAATGAACTTGTTGCATCCGCAAATATGGATGATTTAACAAGCTTTACATTCAATGGCAGGATCGGATTGGCGTATAAACCATCGGAAAAATTATCATTGGGATTAAGTTATAGCCTTCCTATTGATCTGCAATACAAAAACGGAACAGCACAAATGGATATGACCGCGCAAATGAATAGCGCTTTTGGAAAAGTGGTTGCCGGAATCATGCAACAAAATCCCGGCTATACTGCAGTACAGGCGCAAGGTGCTGCGATGGCACAGTTCTCTTCATTGGGAATTGATCTAAGCAAAGGTGCTACAGACACTTATGCAGCCAATGCAACACTTGCATTACCGCAATCTATTGCAGCAGGCGTTTCATTTTCTGCAAGTCATAAGCTTCGTTTATCCATGGACCTGCAATGGTTGAATTGGGCTAATTCTTTTAATACCATGAATATTTTTTTAGCAGGGGGAACAAATGCCAATATCAACAGAATGTTGGGTACTGCAGGAACAATTGCCATACCATTTCCTTTAAATTGGAAAAATACAATTGTTATCAAAACAGGCGCTGAATTACAAGTATCCGAAAAATTACAACTCAGATGCGGTTATGCATACGGCGATAACCCGGTACCTGAAACCACTATATTCCCTTTATTCCCCGCAATTGTAGTGCATCATGTCTCAGTTGGCGCATCATTAAAACTGTCTAAATCAGTTGCCATTAATGCAGCTTACGAACATGCATTCAGAAATGATCAGAAAGCTGCTGCCGAAAGTTTAGTAGGAACTCAATTTAATAATAGTACTTCTGGATTGGCTAACGATATCTACCATATTTCTCTATCCTGGTATATCAAAAAATAATTTGTGCATGTAATAAAAAGTTCTGCAGTAAGCAGAACTTTTTATTTACAGTACAACATATCGTTATCTCTTTTGACTCATTCAGATAATTATCTATTGAATGTAAAAAATAAATGTATGAAAAAAGTTATTGCCATAGCATTACTGTCCTTTTCGTTTTATTTAGGAATTGCACAAAATCTTAGTCCCTATATTGTTGGATTTGAAACGAATGAATCCGTAACAGCTACTCAAACAAAAGTTGTGAACCAGCTTGAGCTTAATGGGATCAAAGTAGTAGGTCAGTATCAGCCTGCGAATGATAAGAACCGATCTATTGTTGTTTTTACTTCAAACGAATTAGAAGCCGCAGTCAAATCAATTGGCGGTTTAACAGGATTTGCTGCCACATTGCGTATAGGTATCACGAATGAAAATGGCAAGACCATCGTTTCATACACGAACCCTATCTATTGGGGAAATGCATATTTCAGAAACGATTTTGATAAAGTTGCTGGTAGCTACACAGCACTTATCGAACATTTGGAAAAAGCCATGAAAGCTTCAGGCGAATTTACTGGAAAGCCATTCGGATCAAAGCATGGTTTGTCAACTAAAGACCTGCGTAAATACCATTACATGATGACAATGCCCTATTTTGAAGATGTGGTAGAGTTAGCAAGTTTTGACAGTCATGCCGCAGCTTTGGATAAAATAGAATCTGCTCTTAAAAAGACAGTGCCGAATATTAGCCAGGTTTATAAAGTTAATATCCCCGGTAAAGAATTAACCCTTTATGGGTTTGCTCTTTCTGGCGATAAGGGAGAAAGTAAATTCTTACCCATTATTGATATTGGAGAGCCAAAGCATACCGCTTTCCTGCCTTATGAAGTATTGGTGAAAGACAATAAGGTCTTAATGCTTCATGGAAGATATCGTATTGCTCTTTCATTCCCTGATCTGACAATGATGACTTTTTCAAAGATCATGTCTACTCCTGGTAATATTGAAAGTTTATTGAAACAATTGGTAAAATAGTCAAACGAAAAAATGCAATAAATCGGGGAACGAATTATTTTCCTGAGAAATATCATGTTTGAATGTAACTAACATCACAGAAGAGTTATTTGCCCCAACAGAACTTTGTGATTTACTCATTATCGACTTATTAAAATAATTTTTATGAAACGATTGGTAATATTAGGTGCAGGTACTGCAGGAACCATGATGGCAAATCATCTGCATCATAAACTGAATAGAAAAGAATGGGCCATTGATATTGTGGATGAAAGAACTGAACATCATTATCAGCCGGGTTATTTATTTCTTCCCTTCGATATTTATAAACCGGAAGATATCATTAAGTCGATCAAAGATTTTATTCCATCAGATGTAAATCTCATCACAAAGAAAATTGACCGCATCGTTGCGGCAGACAATTATATTCAAATGGCCGGTGGTGATCAATTGCATTATGATCTGCTCATCATTGCCACAGGCGCTAAGATCGCTCCAGAAGAAACAGAAGGAATGAATGGTGCAGAGTGGCAGTATTCAGTTTTTGATTTTTATACTTTCGAAGGTGCTTTAGCACTGCGTAATAAATTACGTGACTGGCAGGGTGGTAATCTAGTGATTCATATTACAGAGATGCCTATCAAATGTCCTGTGGCACCATTAGAATTTGCATTCTTGGCCGACTCTTATTTCCAGCATAAAAAAATGAGAGACAAAGTGAACATTACTTATGTAACTCCTTTAAGCGGTGCATTTACCAAACCAAAATCTACGGCTGCACTAGAACATTTGCTTGAAGAAAAAAACATTAGCATTGAAAGTGATTTCGCCATTTCAGAAGTTGATAATGAAAATAAAACAATTGTGGATTATGGCGGAAAAGTAATTCCATTCGATCTGTTGGTAACTGTGCCTACAAATAAAGGAGATGAATTAATTGCAAGATCAGGTTTAGGGGATGATCTAAATTATGTTCCTACCAATAAGGAAACATTGCAATCAAAAGATCATGCAAATATTTTTGTGATTGGCGATGCAACCAATGTGCCTGCTTCTAAAGCAGGATCTGTTGCACATTTTGAAGCAGATATTCTTACAGAGAATATTCTTCACTTTATAAAAAGTGAGTCACTTTCAGCAACATTTGACGGACATGCCAATTGTTTCATTGAAACAGGAAATAGTAAAGCATTATTAATCGATTTCAATTATACCCATGAACCAGTTGATGGCATGTTTCCATTTGCAGGTGTGGGTCCGCTGCAATTATTAAAAGAAAGCAAGATGAATCACTGGGGCAAATTAGCATTCAGATGGATCTATTGGAATGTGTTATTGAAAGGCACTCCCATCCCATTTGTTTCGGCAAATATGAGTACAGCTGGAAAACATTTTAACTAACAATAAATATTTTTTATGGAAAAGATCATTGCACAAAAAACCGTACAAGTAAACGAAGAAGGGTACTTAACAAATTTTGCAGAATGGAATAAAGAAATTGGCGAAGAGATCGCTACAGAAAACAACATTGTACTTTCTCCCAAACATTGGGAAGTAATCAATTATGTACAAAATGAATTTAAAAATGAAGTGCCATTAACCATTCGCAAGATCGGTAAAAGCGGTGTGGTAGATATCAAAGAATTCTATGCTTTATTTCCGGTAGGGCCATTAAAAACAGCAACAAAAATTGCAGGGATCCCTAAACCAGCAGGTTGTATTTAATTTATAACATTTAAAAAAAATAATCATGAGTGAATATAAAGGTGAGATCAGAAAGATGATGATCATACTTTCTAAAGCATCAATCGAAAATGTATACGCAGCATTTGTTTTAGCGAATGGTGCCAGAATGGAAGGCATTGAAGCAGAAATGTTCTTTACTTTCTTCGGATTGGAAGCTTTGCATAATAAAAAACTGGATCATTTACATGTGGCAACAGTAGGTAATCCGGCCATGCATATGCCAACTATGATAGGCGGTCTGCCAGGTATGGAAGCATTTGCTACTTCCATGATGAAAAAAGAAATGGAGAAATTAGACATGCCTGAAGTGCGTGAATTCTTGGATATTCTAAAAGCATCTGGTGTAAAATTATGGGCTTGTAAATTAGCCATGGAAATGTTCCATTATACAAAGGAAGATATGTACGTTGATTTGGATGGTGTATTAACTGTTGGCGATTTCTATAAACAAGCTGAGGGCTTAGGTACGCATATGCTTTTCATCTAAACAAAAATAAAAACCTAACACATGTTCGACAATTTAGACCACATTAATGAACCGGTAACGGAAGGCGAAAGTTTCAGAGACAGAATAGCTACTGTTGATGAAAAAGGAAAGCGCAAATGGGTGTATGCGCAGAAACCTCCCAAAGGAAAATTCTATAACATCAGAACATGGCTCAGTTATCTTTATTTTATTGCTTTCTTCGGAATGCCATTCGTGACTGTTAATGACAGACCATTCTTTTTGATCAACATACCACACTCTAAGTTCATATTATTTGGCAAAGTGTTTTGGCCACAGGATTTCTTCATCCTTGGTTTAACCATGGTAACTTTTGTTTTCTTCATTATTTTATTTACTGCAGCATTTGGAAGATTATTTTGCGGATGGGCATGCCCTCAGACCAATTTTATGGAAATGATGTTCCGTAAGATCGAGTTCTTTATTTTGGGAGATGCTGCAGCACAAAAACAGTTGAGTGCTGCGCCGTGGAATGGTAAGAAGATATTTAAGGTTACTGTAAAACATATCACATTCTATCTGCTCTCTTTTATTATCGCCAACTTTTTTCTGGCTTATGTGATCGGTGTGAAAGACCTGGAGAAGATCATTACAGAGCCGGTTAATCAACATATTGCCGGACTAACTTCCATAATGATTTTTAGTGCTGTATTTTATGCTGTATTTGCATTCTTCAGAGAACAGGCTTGTATTGTTATTTGTCCTTACGGAAGACTGCAAAGTGTGCTGATGGATAAAAATTCCATGATCGTGGCTTATGATTATAAACGCGGAGAGCCGAGGGGCAATTTTAAAAAAGGAAGCACTGAAGTTCTGGGCGATTGTATCGATTGTCATCAATGCGTTAGGGTTTGTCCTACAGGTATTGATATCCGCAATGGTGTTCAGATGGAATGTGTTGCATGTACAGCTTGTATTGATGCCTGTGATCATATCATGGAAAAGATTAAAAAGCCCAAAGGATTGATCAGATATGCTTCGGAGAATTCTATTGCCAACGGGGAAAGTTTGCATTACACTACCAGAATGAAATTATACACGGTATTATGCGGCATTGCCCTAACCTTATTAAGCATTTTGCTGCTTACAAGAAAAGATGTGGATGCCACTATTATGAGAACGCCGGGTCAATTATTTCAGGAAAGAGGCAAAGACAGTATATCCAATCTCTATAATATCAAAGCCATTAATAAAACAATGAAAGATGTTCAGCTTACTATTAAACTCGAAGATGGTAACGGCAGCATCGAAACAATCGGTAAACCCTATATTGAAGTTGAAAAAGAGGGACAGGGTTCGGGTTCTTTCTTTGTTGTACTTCCTAAAAGTAGAGTGCATCAAAGAAAAACAATTATCAAACTTGGATTTTATCAGGGAGATAAAAAAATAACGGAAAGCAAAACAAACTTCCTTGGTCCAATCTCGGAATAAGAATGATACTTTTATTTAAAACAAAGAGGCATGCATAATTAAGCATGGCTCTTTTTATTTTTGAACTCAACTAGTAGAGTCACGTTTTATATAAATGGGAAAAACCTACCACTTACTTTTTGGTAAGCTTCATAGTCAACAAAATGTTGCTTCAATAACCTTTCTTCATACTTAGATTTATAATAGAAAAGTATCCATAATATAACAGCTGTCAAAAGTCTCCAAAAACTTTCTGTATAAAAACTATATCCAAAAGTGATTAAAATAATCCCTGTATAGATAGGATGACGAACAAATTTATATAAACCAGATTGTAATAGCTTACTGTTTTTTTTTGGAGTTGGGAATGGCGTAAGGAATTTGTTTAGTTGTAATAAAGCAATTAGTACTATTAAAATGCCAGATATAAAAAGCATTTTCCCTGAATATCGAATTGCTGGCAAGAAGGATATTGGAAATATTGTGACAGGAATAATATATAAAACAAAAAGTAGTGACTGGATTGTTACATAAATTTTGTCTGCTTTTTTGATCATTCAGGTTGTATTACTTTCAATTGAAAATAGTCTTTTCCGGATATCCTAAAATTGAAAGTTTTTCAGTCAATTCTTTTTTATTCAATTTTTTACCATAAATCCTTACCAAACCTGTTTCTTTATTTACAGAAACAGCATCAACGTTGTCAAAAGTAGTAATAGCATTTTTAATACTTTCAACACATCCATCACATTTTATATTTTTGAGTTTAAGTTCTAATTTTTCCATTTTCTTTATTTATAGATTCAATAATCTGTTTTAACTGTTTGGCAGACACCATTCTACAGAAAAATCTACTAATGTGGGCTTATCTGATTGAGTGATCTCTGAAAATGTTGCTACCATTTCCAAATGATTTTTTTTCTTTTTTGAAAGCACCAAACAACAATACTCCAATAAATGCAAATTAGACTGTATTATTTTTGCGTTTGATGTAATTATATAGGCGCTGTTACTGCAGCAAATAAATACAGTTTATTCTTATTAAACCACTTCTTCATAAGATATAAATTCTTCTTTTTTTACCTCGCTTTTTTTATAAGTAGGAGCGGTACATCCACCCGAACCGCAACAACCAATATTTGCCAAAGCCATTCCTAGCAAGACTATTCCGACAAGACTCATTGCAATATCATGTATAGAAATTGCTTGTATAATAATAAGAACACTTAAAACAGTTCGAATCAAACGCATTAAAGTCCAATTGTTTAAATACGATTTTAACATAATTGCCAGTTTAATTGTACAAAATTTGTTTCATATTTAACAAGCCGCCTCCGTTATAAACTTGACTTAACCCGGCTAGTTGTAAAATTGATGCTGCCATAGCACTTCTTGATCCTGACTGGCAATAAACTACAATTGGTGTTGACAGTTTCTTTATTTCATCTAATCTGAAACTTATTTCATTTACGGGAATATTTTTTGCTCCTTTAATATGATCCATTTCAAATTCCATAGCAGCTCTTACATCAATGATTGATGTTGAATCTGAAATTAATATTTCTTTCATGTTTTGCATATATTTTATGAATACAAAGTTGCTGTGCTGAAACATTAAATAGCGTGACTCTTATCACGAATTAACTTTATTTCACTTATCATTCTTTCATTTTTGCCAGAAATATTCCCTTTTTACATATTTTAGTACACTCCTCTGTCTTTTATATCTGTTAAACTGACAAGTGTATATATCGGGTTCTTTATTTGCTCCTTTAATTTTTTAAAACTTTCCAGAGGGCCTTTAGTAATAAACATATTTATTAGCCAGGCAGGCATATTCCCTCCCGGATCTGTGTAAAGAGAATACTCAACTTTAATTGTATGTTCAGTTGTGGGAGTAATAACCCATTTACCGGCAGACTGCATAACCCTTATCAGATTATGTTTTTGTGGTAATAGGTCGGGTTTGTTCTCTACATTCACAACGATTATTTTAGACTGTGGATTTTGTGAAAGTGTAAGGTGTGCAATAAAATCCCGGTGATTTACAGGCCATGGAACATCAACTTCTGCATAATAATATACATCCCAAGGCGATAATTGTTTAATGACCGAACAGTTTTTAGTTCTGTATACCCATTGACTGCTGGAATTAATATCAAAAATTACATTAACTATTTGTGATAGAGTTGCTTGTAGTGTTGTCTCAATTTTTATTGCTTTAATTTTTGAATCGGGTAATGTACGGGTATACACTTTAATACCTTCATTGTCAGTATTTAATACCCAATTGTTTTGAGCTTTTACAAAAAGAAAAAGAATTGTAAAAAAAGGGATCATCAATATTTTTCTCTTCATCATTGAATTTTACGGCCTTTAATTTAAAAAGTATTATTTATAAAAACATAAATCATTTCGGCAGTCCTATTTTCCGGCAATATCATTTAAACAGTAATCTAGAACTCAAAAGCGCTTTTTAAAATAAGAATAAATAAGGCGAGAGTGGTTAATAATTTTTTCATGTTTTGTATATAGATTATTAAGATTGAGCCAAAAATAATATTCAGAAATTGTAATGATAGTGACCCTTGTCACCTACAAATATTTATTTACTGAAATGAACCAGACAAAGGTCTTTTACAGAAATCTTTTTATTTATTAAGTGACTAAAGTAACATGTAGATAATTTCAAAAAATTAATTTTGGGTTATATTATTCTAATAACAATTTGGATAATTATCAGGAAATATTTATTGTTTTATTTTAATACTTAATGCAAAATGAATACAGAAGCTATTAATGTTAGATACAGTTCGTTAAGCGAATCAAACTGTTGTTTATCCTGTGGCGGTGCGGTTGAACACGCAAAACCAAATGTTGGCGAATTTTGTGTTGACTTAGGTTGCGGACGGGGGTTAGATGTTATAAGAATGGCGGAAGAGGTTGGAAAAGATGGATATGTTTACGGCATTGATATTTCGGATGGCATGATTGATAAAGCCTATCAAAATTTGAAAAAATTCAAAATTGGCAATGCCGAAATTATTCAAAATGAGTTAGAAAAATTAACCTTACGTGATAATTCAATTGATTTATTGATTTCTAATTGTACCATCAATCATGCATTAAATAAAAGAAATGTTTGGAGCGAAATTTACAGGGTATTAAAGGAAGGAGGAAGGTTTGTGGTGAGTGATATTTATGCAACTAAAGAAATTGACTTAAAATATAAAAACAACCCTGCTGCGGTTGCAGCATGTTGGGCAGGTGCAGTTACTAAAACAGAATATTTAGATACCCTTTATAAAGCCGGATTTAAAACTGTTACCATCATCGAAGAATCAGATCCCTACGAAAAAGGTAGGGCCGAAGTTTGCAGTTTTACTATTTCGGCTTATAAAAGTTCATGTTGCTAGATTTAATTAAAATAGGTTTTTCTTTTCATCATTAAAAAAATCGCTATGACGAGTGTTGTAAAAAAGGCTTCGAAAAAGATTTCGAGCTTTACTGAAAAAAAAGTGGCACAGTGCTGCGCTAAGGTATCAAAAACCGTAGCCGGTTGTCATGACTAAGTAAGATGAAAAAATTGTCAGGGATTTTTCCCTGGCAATACTTTTTTCTATCCGCTGATACATTCTGTTCAATGTCTTGGCTAATCATTTATATCTCTTCTACTCAAAATTTCTTAAAATAGTTTCATGTTAACATCAAAGCATAATATCATTGTTCCGGTTCAGGATTCTGATCAGTTTTTTATTGTAAATCCATTAACCGGAAATGCCGACTTTATTTCGGAAGAAGAAAGATTGTATTTAGAGAAAAGGATCGACCCTGATGGTGCTTTCGCAGAGCGAGGATATTTAACTGATGAACAACAAGAAAAAAAGGCATTTAAACTTGCCTATTTAGATTTCATGCAGAATAGAGACTCAGATGAAACGCAATTGTTCTTTGTGCCGCATTACACCTGCAATTTTGCCTGCTCCTATTGTTATCAGGAAGGGTACGATACAATTAAACAGCCCCTAAATACAGAAGTGATTGATGCATTTTTCAATTACATAAAAAAAGAGTTTTCAGACAAAAAAAAGTATATCACTGTTTTTGGAGGCGAACCGCTTTTGCCGGGAAATACCAATTACAACTTGATTAAATATTTTTTAGAAAAATCGAAAGAAGCAAAACTAGATGTTGCATTTGTCACAAATGGTTATACCATACTTGATTATTTAGAACTGTTAAAAACAGCCAGTATACGCGAAATACAGGTAACATTAGATGGTACAAAAGAAATACATGACAGCAGGCGGTATTTAAAAGGCCATCAGCCAACTTTTGATAAAATCGTTGATGGTATTGATGCGTGTTTGGAAGAAGGCATTAATATTAATTTGAGAATGGTAATTGATAAATCAAATATTGAAAACCTGGCACCCTTGTCTCAATTTGCAATTGATAAAGGCTGGACTTCTTCGCCTATATTTAAAACCCAAATTGGCCGTAATTACGAACTTCATTTTTGTAACAGTACGCCCGAAAAATTGTATGACCGCGCAACCTTATATATTCATTTATACGAGTTGCTGAAAAAGCATCCATACATTGCCGAATTTTATAAACCGGCATTTTCCATAACAAGATACATTTCAGAAAATGGAGAACTGCCACAACCTCTTTTCGATTCATGCCCTGCATGTAAAACAGAATGGGCTTTTGATTATACCGGAGCCATTTATTCCTGTACTGCCACAGTTGGTAAACAAGGTGAAGAATTAGGTACATTTTATCCGGCCATTACAAAAAATGAAAAAGTAATTGAAAGCTGGCAAAACAGAGATGTTACAACGATTGAGTTATGCAAAACCTGTTCAGTTGCATTAGCCTGTGGCGGAGGATGCGCGTCGGTAGCAAAGAATAAAAGTGGAGATGTAAATATGCCTGATTGTAGGCCGATACAAACACTACTGTCATTGGGATCGGCCCACTATTTAACTGAATCTGTATATAATACAATATCTGTTTAAAAATTTATTTTATGAAAGAAATTTCCGCAGTTGATTTTGGGAAGGAAGTGTTACAATCGGGTAAGGTTGTAGTTGATTTTTATTCTACCGAATGTGCACCTTGTGAAGCCTTGGCACCTAAGTTTGAAACGTTAGCAGAATTATACGGACATAAAATAAATTTTGTCAAAATATTTCGTCAGGAAAACCGTGAATTGGCAAATGCATTGGGAGTAAGCTCATCACCAACATTATTATTTTTTGATAATGGCAAACAAGTACTTGACACCATTAGTGGCGGAATAAAAAAATCGGAAATAATGAATCGCTTAGATTCGATGTTGAACAGCGAAGAAGTAAACGAAATTAAAATAAATCAAAAGCCAACATTCTCAGAATATGATGTTGCTATTCTAGGTGGCGGCCCCGCGGGATTAACGGCAGGAATTTATTTAGGTCAAGCAAAACTGAAAACAGTTTTAATTGATCCTGCATTAACCGGTGGTTACATGGGCATTACACATCAGGTTTCAAATTATCCAGGTTATGAAAAGCCTCAACCGGGCTTCATGTTAGCTCACTACATGAGTGAACAAGCAAAACAAACGGGCATTGATTTTAAAATTGCGGTTGATATTTCTGCAGTTGATTTATTGAAAAAGGAAATAGTGATTGATTCATTGGAAACCATAAAAGCAAAAAAAATAATCATTGCAACTGGAACAACACCTAATACAATGAATGCTCCGGGTGAAAAGGAATTTAAAGGGAAAGGCATTTCTTATTGTGCTACATGTGATGCAAAATATTTTGCCAATAAAGATGTAATTGTAATTGGTGGCGGAAATTCGGCAGTTGAAGAAGCGTTATTCATTACCAAATTTGCAAAAAAAGTGACTATGATTCATCAGTTTGATAAATTAACAGCCAATCAAACTGCCATAGAACAACTTAAAGCAAATGAAAAGATTGAAGTACTATATGAGCATGAACCGCGGGAATTTGAAAAACGTAACGGTAAAATGATCACTCTTGTTGAAAATCTGAAAACAAAAGAGCGTTTTGAACTGATGACCGATGGTATTTTTGTTTTTATTGGATTCACATCAAATATTGCAGTGCTGGGTAGAACTGTGCCGGCATTGGATAAATGGGGTTACATTATAACTGATGAAGACAGAAAAACTAATATTCCGGATGTTTTTGCGATTGGTGATATCATCAGTAAAAAATATAGACAAATTACTACAGCAGTTGCTGACGGAACCATTGCTGCAATAACTATTTCTAAAGAAATAATTTGATCAATATGGAACATGTAAAAAAAATGTACTCGACTAAAGACCTGGAAATAATGCGCACAGCTGATAAAGCACGTTTAATGGGAAATAACCGGGTAAATGAACTGATAACTTTTGCAGAGATATCCGGAATAAAAAAGATTGGTATTGCTTATTGTGTAAGTATGCAAAAAGAAGCAATGCAATTAAAAGACCGTTTAGAATCAAAGTTTGAAGTTGTAACAGCCGATTGTAAAATCTCAAAAATTAAAAGTTCGGAATTACTTAATGATGATTCTTTTCATGGCATTTCTTGTAATCCTGCAGGACAAGCAGATTTGCTTTCAAAAAATAACACAGAACTGAACATTGCATTTGGTTTATGTATGGGTCATGATATCATTTTTAATAGTAAATCAACCGTACAAACAACAACATTAATTGTAAAAGACAGGCAACATAAACATAATACTTACAAAGAATTTCAAGACTTATAGTATGCAAACGACACTAACCATTACAGGAAGCATTATTGTTGCGTTCATTATCCTAATCTTTTATTCTCGATGGAAAATGGAAAAACTTCCGCCTGTTTCTGATAACGCTAGAATTTTGACATTAACCACCCAAAACTTTTCTGCTGAAATAAAAAACAAAGTTGTTTTAATTGACTTTTGGGCGGAATGGTGTATGCCTTGTCGCATGATGGCACCTGTATTAAATGAAGTGGCTGAGTCACTTCCAGGCAATATGAAGGTAGGAAAAGTAAATATTGAAATATACAAGGACTTGGCCCAACAATTTAATGTGATGAGTATTCCAACAATGATTCTTTTTAAAAATGGTAAAGAAATAAAACGTTTTGTTGGTGTAAAAAGTAAGGACTTTTTATTAACTAAAATGAATGATGAGAAATAACCATTATATTTAATTTATTTGAACACCCATTTAATTATATGAATAATTTCGATACACGTGCCCGTGATTGGGATAAAGATAAAATACACATGGATCGTTCTGTTGCAATCGCTTCAGATCTTGAAAAAATGGTCCCTTTTAATGATTCGATGAAAGCACTTGAATTTGGCGCAGGTACAGGTATTTTAAGTTTTTTATTAAAAGACAAATTTGCTGAAATTGTTTTGATGGATAACTCTACTGAAATGATTAAAGTTTGTGAAGAAAAAGTTGTATTTCACAATGCAACCCACATAAAGCCAGTGTGTATTAATCTTGAACAAGATTATTATAACCAAAAGTTTGATATTATTTATAGCCAAATGGTTTTACATCATGTTTTTGATATAGAAGCAATCTTTAAGAAATTTTATTCGCTACTTAATCCAGGTGGTTACTTAGCCATAGCAGATTTGTATACTGAAGATGGTACATTTCACGAAATAGGCACACAAGTTCATTGGGGTTTTAATCCTAGGGATATTGCAAATACACTTCAGTCATTTAATTTTTCTAATATTGATATTACAATTAGCTATATTATTAAACGAGATTCAGGAAAAGAGTACCCTATATTTTTATTGGCAGCTCAAAAAGCAAGGACACATCGTCATTATCCGATTTGTAATTATTAAAACTGGTTTTGAGGAAGATCCTAAACTGACTCTACCCAAACTTAGAGTATACGAGATTTAAAATTTCACACTATTCAGAACGACTAATCTGATATCGATAATTTGCTTTAAGAATTTCTTATTGCATTTATTTTCGAGCAGAGCCGCAATGCGGCGAACAGCGATAATATTTATTTGTCGAATATTTATTCATCATACTTAAATACCATAATTCGCTCAAAAGTGGCTTTGAAAACTATATAAACCAAAGATATTATGAGAGTTAATATACCAATTGTGATTGATGTTACATTTTTATCTTCCTATCAAATTTATATTAGCTTCTTTAAATGAATGGATAATGAAAGACAGGTGGAACGAACGTTATAGTGGCGAAAATTATGTTTATGGTAAAAATCCTAATGTTTTTTTTGCTGAACAATTAAACAAACTGGATCTGGGTACACTTATTCTTCCTTGCGAATGAGAAGGCAGGAACGCTGTTTTTGCAGCAACAAAAGGATGGGATGTTATCGCATTCGATCAAAGTGAAGTCGGAAAAAAGAAATCTTTGACTTTAGCTCATCAACACAACACAACTATTGATTATACAATTTCTGATGCCCAAGAATTTGATGTGCCGGAAGCAACTGCAGATGCAGTTGCTTTTATCTAAGCTCATTTTCCCGTAAACATGCGTAGAGTCATTCATCAAAAAGCAATTGGCTGGCTTAAACCGGGGGGCTTGATCATTATGGAAGCCTTTAGTCTGCATCAATTAAAGAACAGTTCGGGCGGACCTAAAGAAATATCCCTGCTGTATACAGAAGAAATGCTGCTGGAAGATTTCAGTTCGATGAAGATCGAGTTATTGCAAACCCTTCAAATCGAATTAAAAGAAGGAAGTTTACATGCGGGTGTTGCTGAAGTGATCAGATTCATTGGCCGGAAAAATTAGTCACTCGCTTTATTCATCAATTTCCATTATTCAATAATTTAAAAAATCTGCATGAAAAAATTGTGTTCAGGATTATTAATGATCATCTTATCAGGCTCTTTGCTTGCCTGTAATTCTAACTCAACTGAAAATCCAAATGAATCGGCAAATGAATCAGTAGTTGATATTACAAACAAATCAGTTGATGATTTTGAAAAAGCAATATCGGAAAAAGGAAGTCAGGTATTAGATGTGCGATCAATGGAGGAATACCAATCCGGGCATATCAAAAACGCTTTGTTAGCAGACTGGACGGATAGGGACGAGTTTATGTATAGAATTCAATCTTTAGATAAATCAAAACCGGTATATACCTATTGTTTTAGTGGAGCAAGGAGCAGTAGAGCCGCTGCATGGTTAAGAGAAAATGGATTTATTGCTTATAATCTGGACGGGGGCATTGCTGCATGGAAAAGAGATAATAAACCATTAGAAGGCGCTGCAAATGTAAAGCAGGTTTCTATGCAGGAATATCAATCATTCATTCCTTCAAATAAAATTGTACTGATAAATTTCAGTGCTTCCTGGTGCCCGCCCTGTAAAAAAATGGAACCGATTGTTGATTCACTTTCAAAATCGGCTGCAGACCACTTTGTATTAGTAAAGATCGATGGCGGCGAACAAAATAGCATTACTCAGGAATTAAAGATCACTGTTTTTCCAACTTTTATCATTTACAAAAATGGGAAAGAATACTGGAGAAAATCCGGAATTGTGAGTTCTGAAGAATTAACAAAGCAATTAAACTGATGAAAGTTTTGTTAAAGGAATGTTTTGCTGTGACAAGTGTCACTATAAATATTATTTATTAGTAGCATTTTTGCATCCATTAAAACAGCAAATATGCAAAACATGAAAGAAATATTAAATGCAACAACTACTTCTTTACTGGATGTAAGAAGCCCGGGGGAATTTGCAATGGAACATATTCCCGGTGCCAAAAATATCCCGGTGAATGAATTGAGTTTCCGTTTAGACGAGATCAAAGAATTACCCAAACCGATCGTTGTGTATTGTTTGTCGGGCGGAAGAAGTTCTATGGCGATAGGCATTTTACAGCAGGCCGGCTTTACAGATGTTTTTAATGGCGGTGGCATAGCAACTATGAAACAATTTCTTTACAACTAAACTATTATCCCTATGTTTCAATCATTATTAAGCAATTGGAATTTTATGCGGCTGCTGCGATTGGTGCTGAGTGTGATTATCATTGTGCAGGCAGTTTCTGTGCATGATACAGCCATGAGCATTGCAGGGGTATTCTTATTGGGAATGACTTTAGCCAATATTGGCTGTTGCGGTGCAAATGGTTGTGCAGCTCCAACCTATAAAAAACCGGACGAAAAAAATGAGGAAACTATATCTTATGAAGAAATTCATTAGTGAAAATAAATTGTACTTAATAGGCGCTGTAGCCGGTGCTATCGGTGGATTTTTGTATTGGAAACTTGTTGGTTGCAGCAGCGGTACTTGTATGATCACATCGAGTCCGAGAAATAGTACCGTCTACTTTGCAGTCATGGGTGCTATATTATTCGGGATGTTTAAAAAAGAAAAACAAAGAGCAGAATAAAATAAATCCTGCTCTTTGTTTTTATAGTTATTCCCGGCCAAGCCAACCTGCAAATGCATATTGCTGCTTTTTTTTATCCCATTTAAATATGGTTTCAGTCCATTTTAGCTCCCGTACTTTTTCGACGAATGAAGCATTTGAATGATATACTTCCAATAGATCATTTTTGCTGAGTGTATGTACCTGGGACCTCAGATCCTTGCTGAAAAAATGGCTGGTAGCATTAGGTCCATTGACAAAATCAGGAACCGCATAAATACAAACTTTTCCTGTATCCTCAATCCGATAAGCTACATCGTCATACACTCGCCAGTCTTCCCCATCATTCCTATAACCCCATATTTCATTGAAATAAAATTTAAAAGTTGAATCTTCTGCTTTTATCCATATCTGATGCAAATGCTCCCGCAGTTTGATGAATTTATTGCCCCCTGATGTTTTATTAAACCCATGAACAAGATGCTGATTAACAAAATCAACATCGGTCATATAAATTCCATTAGCATAATCTGCTTTACTGATTTTTTGTGCATTGCTGATATTGAAAATAATAATAGCAATGATTGAAAATATAGTTTTCATACTATTATTTATTTCATTTCATCATTCGCATTTATTATTACGGTATCACCTGCATGCAATAAACCGAATACTTCCGCTTTATCGGGTGTTTCATTTCCGGTGATCACATCAATTTTCACTGTCTTGCCATCGCGGACTACGATTACATATTTTCTTTCAGTTGAACTGACCACAGCAGATTTTGGAACTGAATAAGCTTCTGCATTCCCTTTTGTATACAGAACAATATCGGCATACATTCCGGGTGACAGCAACCCATTATCATTCCAAACATCCATTTCAATTCGTTCAGATCTGTATTGCGTATTCACATTTTCTGATTTACGGCTTATAAAGGCAATATTTTTTTTGCCGGGATAAGCACTAACATAAAAGGATACGGTATCTTTTGTTTTTAATTGTGCGGCAACTCCTTCAGGAATATCAGCCTCTAATCGCAAATGGCTTACCTGCTTAAGTTCCAGCATTGGTTTATCTTTTGCAGCAGCATTCACCAAAGCACCGGGATGAACATTCCTTTCGGTGATCACGCCATCAAATGCGGCAGTAACATTCAAATAATCCATCATCGTCTTCTGCATGTCCCAATTTGCTTTTTCTGCATTGCATAGGGCACTGTCTGAGTCCACTTTTGATCTTAATGTCGACAGGTCAAATGGAGAAACGGCACCCTGTGTTTTGGATGCTTCCAGTATACGGAAATAATGTTCCTTATCTATGGACAGATCTGATTTTGCACGAACATATTTTTCTTTTGCCTGCAATGTTGCTTGCTGCAACTCGGGAGCTTCCAAGATCATTAACAAGGTTCCGGTTTTTACTTTGCTACCTATATCTACCAATACCGTTTTAACATAGCCATTCACTTTCGGGAATATACTCACTTCCTGAAAGGCCGCTAACTGAGCAGGTAGCTTAATAACGGTGGATACGCCTGCTTTCTCAATAATGGCTGTTTGATATTTTGCTGCTATGATTTTTAACGGCTCATTTTTTTTGTCATCCGCTTTTTGTTGCGAACAGGCTGAAAGAATAAGAGCAATTGAAATAAAAATAATTGTATGCTTCATGATTGATGATTTATTGGTTGATGACTTCAGGTAATAATGAAACTGATTTGAATGATGCTTTTTGCTGTATCCATCCATATACCAATGGCACAATGAACAATGCGGCAAACGTAGATGCAGCAAGCCCGCCTATCACTGCCCTTCCTAATGGAGCAGATTGATCGCCCGCTTCACCCAGTCCGCTTGCCATCGGTATCATCCCTGCGATCATGGCAAGACTCGTCATCAATATCGGACGCAAACGAATACTTGCTGCAACAGTTGCCGCTTTGAATGGATCTTTATATTCCAACCTCAATGCTTCAGCATTTGTTACAATTAAAATAGCATTGGCAACCGATACACCCACTGCCATAATAAGGCCCATATAAGATTGAAGATTCAATGTGGCACCTGTTGCCAGTAAAAAAAGCATTGCTCCCAACAAAACAGCGGGCACTGTCGATAAAACAGCAATAGCCAATCCGAATGATTGGTAGTTCGCAGCAAGTAATAAAAGAATGACCAGTATGGCTGCGATCAATCCCGACTGCAAAGAACCCAATGTTTCAGTTAATAATGATGACATCCCCTTTATCTCTGCGATCAAACCTGTTGGCGGTGCTCCAATTTCATTGATGGCTTTTTGCACAGCGGTTGTTGCAGTGCCAAGATCTGTTTTATAAATATTGGCACTTACAGTGATAAATCTTCTGGGACCGCTTCTGTCATATTCGCCCGGCAAAATATCAGTAGATAAATTTGCAACATCTGATAAAATGGGTCTCGACTGTCCCTTTACGAGTGCGATTGTTTGCAGTTCTTCCACTGAATTCATAATGTATTCCGGAACCTGCACCTGTGTTTGATAAGTATAGGAAGTTTTATCATCCAACCAAAAATTCTTGCTGGTATACCTGCTGGATGAAGTAGCAGCAGTAATACTTCTCGAAACATTGTCCAGTGAAAGCCCGAGCATCGCTAACTTCTGTCTGTCTACTGCAATATTGATCGTCGGAAAATTTAAGGGTTGTGCAATTTGCACATCTCGCAAAAAAGAAATGCTTTTCAGTTTCTCTAAGAGCTTGGCCGAATAAGTTTTAATATCATTGATATCTTTACCTGCGATTCGCACTTCAATGGGAGTAGATGCACCCTGTGCCATTATTTTTTCAGTTAACTCGATCGGCTCAAAAGATATTTTGATGTTTGGGAATTTTTGAAAAATATTTTGTCTTAATGTTTCTTTCAGATCTTCCATCTTCACTTTATAATCATCGCTTAAATTCACCTGGATCACCGATTCGTGGGTGCCACTGTTGAAGATGTATAAATTGCTTGTCCCGAAATTGCTTGGCACTAACCCTACATATGCCGATGTAATAGCAATATGATGATCAACAGTGGAATCAATGATATCGAGAACTGCTTTTGTTGTTCTCTCTGTTACTTCCAATCTTGTGCCATCGGGTTCTCTGATGCGTAGTTGTAATTGGCCATTATTGGTTTTAGGCAATAGGTCTTTCCCGATGATCATAAAGCAAACTCCTGCTGCGCTAAAAGCAATAATTAAATATAACGTAACGATCAATTTTCTTTTAGGCATCCATTTTTCCAATACATTGGCCAACCCTGTTTTTAATCTTTGAAAGAATCCGTTTTCTTCAGGATGCTTTTTATCTTCCTTATTGTGTATCTCAATTTCTTTTAGCTCTTTATCATCCAAGGCCAATCCTGCATGTGCATGCGGTTGATCATGATGATACTGAAATTTTTCTTCTTTCAATAACCAGTTGGTAATTACAGGTACCAATGTTTGTGCTGCGATAAAAGAAATGATCATGGCAAATGCAATGGATAATGACAGCGGAAGAAACATAGCCCTGGGTACGCCGCTCATAACGAAAGCAGGAGCAAACACTGCCAGAATACACAGAAGGATCAGCAATAAGGGAAATGAGATCTCTTGGCAGGCATCTAATATTGCCTGTCGTTTATTTTTTCCCATCTCTAAATGCTGATGTATATTTTCAATGGTCACTGTTGCCTGATCTACAAGAATACCGATCGCTAAAGCCAATCCGCTCAATGTCATGATATTGATAGTTTGCCCCGCTAATTTTAAAAATAAGACAGCACTCAATACTGCAACAGGAATAGTAATGACCACTACCAGACTACTTCTCCAGTCCTGTAAGAAAAGCAATACCATTAACCCGGTTAATATCGCACCCAGTATTCCTTCAGTCATCAAACTCTTTGCAGCATTGATCACAAAAACGGATTGATCGAATTCATAACTGATATTTACATCGTCGGGTAACAAACTTTTCATTTCCGGTAATTTGGAACGCAATGTTTGCACCACTTCCCAGGTAGAAGCATCTGCAGTTTTTACAACAGGAATGTAAACAGAACGTTTTCCGTTCACTAAAGCATAATCAACCGTAACATCTGCACCATCCATTACTTTGGCTACATCACTTACAAATACCGAGGAACTGCCACTGCTTTTAATGGGGATCTGTTCAAACTGTTTCACTTTATCTTCCAGTGAATTAACGGACGTAACGAACATCAAACTATCCACCCTTAAATTTCCTGATGGAGATACTGCATTATTTTTTGCAATAGCTTCTACCACTTCATCAGCAGATAAATTATAAGTGCTTAATTTTTGCGGATCAACATTAATTAAAACAGTTCTTGCATTAGAACCGAATGCCGGTGCTGCCGATAATCCGGGAACTGTTGCAAACAATGGTCTGATCCTTGTTAATGCCAGATCAAACATTTCCTGTAACGATTTTATTTTGCTGCTGAATACCAGTTCACCAACAGGTAAGGAAGAGGCATCGAATCGAATAACTGTTGGTGGCAAAGAACCGGGCGGAAAGAAGGCCAGCATCCTGTTCGATTGCAAAGCAACCTGTGCAGTTGCTTCGGCCATATCAGTGTTCTCATAAAAACTTAGTTTCACTAAGGATAGGCCCTGTATATTTTTACTTTCAATATTTTTTATACCATTCACGTATAAGAACTGATCCTGCATACGTGTAGCAAAAAATCCTTCCATCTGTTTGGCACTCATGCCGCCATATTGTTCCATCACATAGATCGTAGGTGAATTCAGTTTTGGAAAAATGTCTATCGGTATTACTCGAATGGCCATTACTGAAAACAATAGTAGTCCAATGAATAATACTAATACGGCAATGGGCTTTTGTAAAGCGGAACGTACCATATTAATTATTTTATTGTTTGAATAAATTGGTCAAGATTACCTGCTGCAACCGACCGGTCTAATTGCGCCAGATACCAGTCGGCCATGGTTTCTATAAAATCTGTTTGCGAACGGTACAAAACAAAAGAGGCATTGGTGAGGTCGATGAGTGAAATGATCCCTGCTTTGTATTGCGCTAATTTTTGTTGATAGGTATCTTCTGCAGATCTTAGCTGTATCGGCAATTCAGATAGATTTGCTTCAGTAACTTTTAGTGAATTATCTGCCTGCAGTAGAGCAGAATTCAAGGCTGATCTTTCTTGCTGTAATTCAAAATCACTTGCCTGCAATTGAAAACGGTTGATCGCCAACTTATCTTTTTTGTACAGTCCATTAAATAAATTATAAGTAAAAGCAACGCCTGCCGCATAATTGAATCGTTGATAACCAAGTCCGGTGGATAATGATTCGTAATTATCATTGTATTGGATGCTGGACCCTCTGGCCCAAGTACTTCCGGCCAACATTATTTTAGGTGCATATACTTTGCTGATCAGTTTTTCATTCGATAAAAAAACATCCTTCTTTCTGGCATAATAATTCAATAATGGGTTGTTAATAGAATCGGCAGATAAGTTGGAAACCTGTGGCCGATAGGAAGCAAATTTATTCGCTAAGCTGTTCACATTTATATTGGCTGCGGGGATGCCTGTTAAATAAGCTAATTGTTCTTTTACTTGCCGAAGATTACCAAAGGTTTGATTATAGGTGATCTTTGTTTTCGATAATTCTGCCTTTGCCAATGATGAATCAGAACCTGCTTTCAATCCGCTTAAGGTCAATGCCTGTATCACTTTAAAAATGCTATCGTATCTGTTTACATTTTGTTTATCTGCGTCAAGTCGGTATTGTGTTTTCAGTAAATTAAAATATAGTCTTGCAATTTCCAGTTCAACATAATACGCTTGCCTTTTAAAATCTGCCTCACTCAGATCAACATAAGACCTTGCATTATCCATCTTTGCTTTATTCAATCCAAAATTCACCAGTTCATATTCACTGTATAGTACAGCCAGATTACCGGTTGCAGCCTGCCCATTATTATCGGCCCTTACACCCGCCGAAGTAGAAGGCGTAATCCCCAACGGCAAATAGCTTCCGGCCAGAGAATTGTCTGATGCAATACTTAATTGATCACTTACTTTTAATTGCGGAAGAAATGAATGTTTTGTATCCGTTACTAAAGCTTTGGCACTGTTGACCAATGCGCGTTTCTGCATCAACGAAGGCAAATAATTTTTTGCAGCCTCCGTCAATTCAGAAAGCGTATATATTTTTTCTTGTGCGAATACAGAAAGCGCAGGTAAAAGCAGAAATATGCTTAATACGAAACTGCACTTCCATTTAAAGAAAGTACACATAAATTAATGTTTAAATGGAGAGATGATGGAAGAATGTTGCTATGCAATAACAGGAGGGCCGCGCAAATAAAAAGATAAGCTAACCGTATTGGATAATGCCTCTTTATAGAGAGATGAAACTGCAGGTTCTTTGTATCTAACATTTACTGTCAATTCGGGGAATAAACAATCCGGAATGCTCGAAGGTTGAAACCTTTTGTTTAAGCGGATATTGGTTTTTGCAGTTACCGACTTTTGATATTTGAAAACAGGTGCTGCATGATGCTGGGTACTTATATGTTGAACAGCATATATTATGGAGTTGTTTTTTTGTGAAGACAGATCAAAGTTGAAGAATAACTGTACGGCAAAAAATGCAGTATAAATTGCTACTACAGGGAATGCCTTTAATAAATTATAAACCTGTTTTCTGTTTACCATGCTAAAATTTTACAGCATTTCAAAAATAGTGAAATAAGATAGCCAATCCTATAAAGTTCCCGCGAAAATGGCAACAGAGGCCCTTTCCTAGTCAAAACAGCTGAAAGCTGCCGGACTGATGCTGTAAAGATTGCCGTCAACCATAAAGAATAATACAAAAACAGATGCTTCATTTTATCTTAAAGCATCTATAGTTTTCATTGAAGCACAATATTATTATTCTGACAATATAAAAGCACTTGTTTTGCAATTTCTTCAACAAACTTTTTTTCGGTACCCCTAAAAAAGAAAACCAGTCTGTTGCGGTGATCAAGTTGTAATAAAACAGTTTCCGGAACATTCAATTTCTGACAGTCTTCTATTTCAACAAAATAATACGTCTGTGTATTTTTATTTTCAACTTTTGATACATATGCGAATACAGGCTTGGCTTTATATTCAAATTTTATTTCAAACTGCAACATATTTCTTTATTTATGGGCCTAATCCTTTTTGCAAGAATCAAATACTGAATATTTCAATTTCAACACGAGAAATTTTAAATAAAGGCCGAAGGAGAACCTTCAGCCCGGGTCAAAAAACTAATTATAACCCTAAACACATATTTCTAATTACCTGCTTTTTTCTCCTCTTTTTTATTTGAAACTGCTTGGTGGTTTTCGATCAGGTGCTGGTTTTTGATCATCTTTTCCAGTACTTCCTTATATTTCAACGCATCTTCATTTGTTGAATCGAGCGTTAATATCCTGTCATAATAAGTCAATGCTGTATCATACTGTTTGTTTGTATTAGCTTCAAAAGCAGCTATATACCCATAAGCTTCAATGACCCATTTTTTGTAAAGTGCATTATTCAATTCCTTTGAAGCAACTTCGATCAAATGTTCATAATGCGGGATTGCGATACCTGATTCCATCGCAGTATCCATTGCTTCATTGGTCCGGGCTCTCCAGTAATACCCAAAAGCCTGATCGGGAAACTTGTTTTGATAAAGGGCGAAAACACTGTCAGCAGCGATATATTGCTTTGCATTATATGCCGCAATGCCCCAATTAAATAGATCTACATTATTAGCATCCGGTTTCAAATTGTAATATTTTTCTGCCCAGTAAGCCTGATTTGGATAATCCTTCTGCTTTTGATAGAGTGATGACAATTTTGCGGCATCGTTTATTTCGATCGCTTCACTGTTTTCATTACTGAAAGCTTTTTGGTACCAATTAATGGCATCATTGATCTGACCTTTCTTTTCAAGTACCTTACCCATTAAATAGTAATCGGCCGCGGCGTAATCAGCGGTATCCTTATCAGCCGAAAAATATTTTTTTAATTGAATTTCAGTTTTTAAACTATCCTTTTGTGCATCATAACAATATGCCAAAAGTTTATAGATCCTGGGCTTTGTTTTATCCGCATCAGTTTGGGCAATTTGATTGGCGATCTTTATAGCTTCAGTGTAGTTTTTTAACAAGTAAAGCATATCAACTTTCAAATAATCATTGCTGATGCTTTTATCAGAATTTGCCATATAGAGATCAAGATATTCTTTGGCAATTTTTGGGGAATAGGAATAAAAAATATAAAATAACTGGTAATAAGCGGGGGCAAATTGCGGATCAATCGCAATGGCCTTATTATAATACATCAGGTACATATCTTTATTTTCCTGCGACTGAAACAATTTTCCTAATTTATAATTAGCCAAAGCATTATTCTTGTCAATGTCGAGAGCATTATTGTAGGCGGTAAATGCATTAGATGCATCCAATAGTTTTCTATAAGCATCGCCTTCTATGATATATATTTCAGCGTCTTTTTTTTCTTTTTTAATGGCATCCTCAAGCAGGTTTATGGCAAACAAATTATCTCCGTTCACCGATTCAACATTTGCTATAGCAACGGCAATATGCTGTGCAGGTTCTCTTTTCCTATCATCATTGATGGCTTCATTAAAATAGACTTTGGCGGCAGCACTATCTTTATCATACAGTGCAATAAAGCCTTTTGCAATTTTTATGTAGGGATTGTTTTGAATACCTGCAGGAACTTTTGCAATTAGTTTTTTTGCTTCCTGCATTGAGTTTAATGCATTCAATACGAATACCTGCCATAAATAGGCCTGTGCATCATTCTGGTTATTTTTAATTGCTTGTTGCAGCACAATATTTGCAGATACATATTTTTGGTAATTAAACATCTTTTTGCCTGCCTCAACATTTTGTGCATCAGACAAAATGAATGAAAATAATAAGACAGTACTAAGGATCATCGTTTTCATAATCAATGTTTTACTTTATTAAGCAACCATATTGGGTTTTGTCATTAATACAAGTAAATGAGAATAGGGTGAAATAAAATCTACTATACTGTTGTCGCTTTTGCCTGATATAAATGAATCCTTCTGCGGGGTCAGTAATATTAGATCTGCTTTTACTTGTTCTGCATACTTCAATAGGCTTTCGTGGCTTTCATATTTTGACAATATTTTATACTGTGGTGTAAATCCACAATCTTGCAATGTTTTATATGTTTTATAAAATATATCCACTTTCTTTTTGGAATGAGCTTCATCTGCATCATCAAGTAATGTAACCAAATGGATAAGGGCATTATATTTTTGTGCAAAGGCAATAGCGATCTGAATTTTGTTTTCAGGTAAAAATGAACCTACAGGTAGTATAATTGATTTGACTGAATGATTTAAACATCCCGGTACAGCTGATAAAACAGAACAAGATGATTTTCTCGCGATCTTATTGATATTAATACCCTTTCCAAGAAAAAATGAATGCGCTGATCTACTTTTACTAAATAGTAAAAGATCAATACTGTTTTCCCTGATATATTTCAAAAAACCGTTTGTAACATTATTGGCGGGTATAATATCTATCGATAAAACACAGGTCATACACTGTTTTGCTATTTCATTTTTAAGGATATAAAATCTTTCTTGAAATAATTGGTTGTAAATTTTAGTGTTGTATATTTTTTTTCTCTTAAAGAAGTTTAAAATATTAATCAGACTATTTCTGTAATTGTATAGTACAAAATGGATACATAATACTGCCGTATCATCTTTTAATTCCAAAGCCTTTTTGATCGCTACCGAAACATCCATCTCTTCATTCACAGGTATCAATATGTTTTTAAATAGGTTCATGCGATTTATTTCTGCAAACCTATATACCTCTTATTAGACCCTGATTAGATTTGAATTAGAATGTGGTTAGAAAAAGGGTCATTCAATACTGAATGACCCCGGATTTAACACTACCTGTATGAAAAAACTCTGTACCCAAATATCCCCCCCGGGAATAGATACAAATTAATGATAAAATAGCAGGTGCAGATTAAGCGGAGATTAGAAAATGATTAGAATTTATACTTCGTGGAACGATTTTGCAATAGGCAATTTGATACTGAATATTGCCCCTCCTTCTTTTTTATTTTGATAATTGATATTACCCTTATGGATACTGATGATCTTAGAAGCTAAGGATAAACCTAAACCAAAACCATATTTATTGTTCACAGAGTCTCCCCTAAAAAAGGGCTGGAATATAAATGGCAGATCAGCCTCTCTTATTCCCGGACCATCATCTTGTATCTTTACTTCAAGGCTATCCCCTAAAAAATGAAGAGATACCTGTGCAATATGTGTTTCAGAATATTTACAGGCATTTAAAACAATGTTTTTAACTGCACTGTACAGCAGATCCGAATTGCCGAATAAAAGCAATTTATCTTCATCTTCAGGGAAAACATCAAAATGCAATTCAACAAAATATTTTGAATTTGTTCTTTTTAGTTCAAGGGGAAGCCGCATTAATAATTCATCGATCCGAACGATCGTTAATTCAATACCCGCTGAAGATCCACTTGCTTTTGCAATCTCGAGTAAACTCTTTGTAAGCTGGGTCAGATTTCTAACATCTTCATACACAGAAATGATCACTTCTTTGTATTCAGGTGCAGGTCTTTCATTTTGAAGTGTTATTTCGAGCTGGTTTAGAATCGAAGTAAGCGGGGTTGATAATTCATGCGATGCATTGGCAATAAACCTTCGCTGTGTTTCAAACGATTCCTGTAATCTATCCATTAACTTATTGAAAGTAGAGGCTAATTCATTCAGTTCGTCTTTGGGTTCCCGAATATCGATTCTGCGCGATAGATTTTGTGAAGAGATCTCTTTTACTTCATTGGTTATCTTCTTTATTGGAACAACCAATCCCTTTGAAAAGAATAAACCTGAAATAAAAGTTATTAATATACCGGTAACGAAACTGAAGATCAATATCCATTTCAACTCTTCCAGTTTTTCGAATCCATCTTTGTCGTAAGCAGCTTCTACAACAATATATTTATTATTTTGATTGGCAAATTGAAGAACAATAACATCTCTTTTTCCTTCAGTATAATAGTAATCTCCATATTCCTTAACCCTCTCAATTATGTCTTGAGTAGCTGGTTCAGAAATGGCATTTTTATCAAAATAATAATACAGCAGTTTGCCTTCATCATCATATATGATCACACTTTTTTCCTGCAAGGCTGCAAAGGTAGATTCATCGATTTTTTTCAGAAGGTCTTTATCTATTCCCGGAACTTTTACTAATAAACTTGCTGTTGTCATAGCCCGGTTTCTCAGCCTCTTTCTAAATTCGGTTTGACGTTTCAATGCTGAAAAATATAACACTGAGGCACATAGAAGCAGTAAGATTCCTGTAACTACAACAGTAAACAATAAAGTTATTCTGTACTTGATCTTCATTTTAAACAGCTTCTTTTAAAATATACCCCATGCCAACCTGTGTGTGAATCAGTTTGACAGGGAAATTCTTATCTATTTTATTTCGTAAATAATTAACATATACATCAATAACATTTGTTTGTGTGTCAAAATCTATATCCCAAACGCTTACAGCGATATCCGCTCTTGACAGGACCCGATTTCTGTTTCGCATAAAATACTCCAATAATTGAAACTCTTTTGCCGTAAGGTTGATCTTTATACTATCTCTTTTGACTTCTTTGCTATCTAAATTCATTTCCAGATCTGCAACTCTTAAAATATTGCCCGATAGTGACTGCTGGTTGATCGATCTTTTTAATAATGCTCTTATACGAACTAATAATTCTTTAAATTCAAATGGTTTAATAAGGTAGTCATCTGCGCCAACATCGAATCCTTCTATCTTGTCGTCTGTCGTACTTAATGCAGTAAGCATAAGAACAGGTATCTGCTGATTATGGCTCCTGATCTGTTTACAAAGTTCATAGCCATTGATTTCAGGAAGATTAATATCAAGTATTATCAAATCATACTTATTTGCAAAAAAAAGTCTTTTCCCAATTGCACCATCATAAGCCAATTCTATATAATATCCATTTTCTTCCAAACCCTTTTTTAAAGCCTGTGCGATTTTCCTTTCATCTTCTGCTATTAATATTTTTCTTTCGTCTATAACCACAGTATACTGATTTTTAAACAACAGAGTTACATAATATCATTATAAAATGCTAAAGTTGAAACAATTCTAATCAACTTCTAATCCCTATAGACTCGTTTTGGATTGTTTTAGTCAAGTATGCCAAACAATTTTTAATTCCCAAAATGTAATTCATGAAATTTTGGAAATCTTGGAGATTTCAAATCTACTTTCTACCGTTATATTTCCTATTCGCCAACACTTAATATTCAAAAATTAAGTTTTTAAGGCAGGGTATATCCGAATATTTTCCCAAATAAACGTTCGATGTTGAGTTTATGGGACTTTGATTAATGAAACGTTTTTTTGGGAAGATGAGGGGTATTTGGAGAGGTGATTTTATCAAAAAACAGGTTGTTTCAAAAAAAGTCTCACGAAAGGAACGTTTTTTTGAGATTGACATTACCATGTCCAAATGATTCTTCCATTTTAGCAGAATCGACTGAGAGTATTATTAATTCAAATTTCGATACTCATTTGGTGTTTGTCCAACTCTTTGTTTGAATAAACGTGTAAAATGTTGAGGATACTTAAAACCTAATTCATAAGCGATTTCATTAACTGTTTTATCGCTGTCGAATATTTTGTTTTTGGCTATTTCAACAGTCTTGTTTTGTATATATTCCTTTGCAGATTGACCCGTTTCTTTTTTTATCAGATCACCAAAATAGTTCGCTGACAAATTGAGTGCTTCAGCAAAATAAGCAACAGAAGGCAATCCAATTATTTGAGGTTTATCGGAGGAAAAATAGTTATTCAACAGATCTTCAAACTTTGCTAAAATACCTTTGTGCGCTTCTTCTCTTGTAATAAACTGGCGGTCGTAAAAACGTTGGCAATAATTTAGAAACAGTTCGATATTTGAAGCGATGAGCTTCTTGCTATGCTTATCAATAGGTTGTTTTAATTCAAACTCTACTTTAGCGAAGCAGTCTAAAATCATTTGTCTTTCATCGTCAGAAATATGTAATGCTTCATGGGTCTGATAATTAAAAAATTTATAGTCCTGTATATTTTTTTCAAGTGATGTTCCTCGAATAAAATCAGCATGAAAAAACAAGCCATGCCCTTTCGGTTGATACGGCACTCCTGTATTTTTTGTTTCAGCCACTTGCCCCGGTGCAAAAAACACTAATGTACCTGCCTGATAGTCATAATAGTGACGACCATATACTAAATCTCCACACACCACATCCTTCAGAAAAATACTATACAAACCATAATGAAACTTGATAGTTTCTGCATCGCCCCAGTCTCTCGAACTGGCTTTTGAAAAATCAATCACCGTTGCTAAAGGGTGCAATGTTTTGTGATTATTGAAACTGTTGCATTCACTGATATTATCAATGTTTACAATTTTTTCCATGCGGATGTTTTATGATGTGAATATAAATGTAGTGATACTTTAATTGCTTCTGGTTGCATCAGTAAAAATGGTAGGAAAAACAGTAATTTTTATACGATAAACCAGCACAATGAAATGAACTTTGTTGTATCAAAAGAAAGTTTTCATGCAAAAAGTAAAACTAAATAATGGAGTTGAAATGCCCATTTTAGGTTTTGGTGTTTTTCAAATTCCCGATGCTGCAGAATGTGAAAGATGTGTGATTGATGCGATACACACAGGTTATCGATTGATTGATACTGCAGTATCTTATATGAATGAAAAAGCTGTTGGTAATGCCATCAAAAATTGTGGGGTAGACAGAAAGGAATTATTTATTACAACCAAATTATGGGTACAAGATCACGGTTACGAAAACACTAAACTATCTTTTCAAAAATCATTAGACAGACTGCAATTAGAGTATTTGGATCTGTATCTCATACATCAACCATATGGCGATATTCACGGTTCATGGCGTGCCATGGAAGAATTATATACAGCAGGAAAAATAAAATCGATTGGAGTTGCCAATTTTCAAATAGACAGGATAATGGACTTAATTGTTTTTAATAAAATAGCGCCAGCAGTAAATCAAATTGAAACACACCCATTCAATCAACAGATTGATGCGCATAAATTCTTAATTGAAAACAATGTGCAAACAGAATCATGGGGCCCTTTCGCAGAAGGTAAGAACAACATTTTTACGAATGAATTATTAGTGTCGTTAGCAAAAAAATATAATAAAACTGTTGCTCAAATAATTCTTCGGTGGATCACACAACGCGGCATTGTTGTGATTCCCAAATCAGTTCGCAAAGAAAGAATGGAAGAGAATTTTTCCATTTTTGATTTTGAATTGAGTGCAGATGATATGGAACAAATAAAAGTTTTAGACACGAAACAAAGTCTATTCTTTGATCATCGTGATCCTGAAATCATTAAATGGATGGGCAGCAGAAAATTAGAATTATAAACCTTTAAATATGAATGATATGAAATCAAAGATCCTTGTACTTTTTTTAGTAATGATGAGTGTGCAATCAATTTATTCACAACCGCACGAAACCATTCAATCTGCAACGAGTGTATCACCCGAACAACAGGAAATCATCAATCTCTCCAAACAGAAATGGATTTGGATGGCTGATAAGAATGTAGATTCTTTAAATGTATTGTTTGATGAAAAATCCATGTTTATTCATATGGGTGGAAGCTGGGGTAAAACACCTGAACTTACCACAATAAAAAACGGTGGGATCTGGTACAAGAAAGCTGAGATTTATTCTGTTATAGTGAACATGTTTGACAATACTGCAATTCTTTTAAATGATATTGATTTAGTAGCAGTAGTTGGTGGAAACGAAGTTGTAAATCCATTTATGGTAACTGAAGTTTATATCAAAGAAAAAGGCAAATGGAAAATGGGCTCACTCACATTTTCGCATTTAATGAGGCCAGTTAAATTGAACAATAATAAACCACAGCAATAACGCTAATACAAAAGATATGAATCGCAGAAACCTTTTTAAAAACGGACTGATATTAGCAGGCGGTTCTTTGTTGTCATCAGCTACCGAAGCAATGACTAAAAAAACTACTAGAAATTTAAGCCCAACCAAATTCCCGGGTAAACGTAAATTGGGTGGAACACTTGAAGTTTCAAGCATTGGTCTTGGCGTGCAAAACATGACCCGTACTTATCAAACTACTATCCCATTAAGAAGTGAAATGATTAACATCATTCGCTCTGCATACGACCATGGTGTTACTTTATTCGATGCAGCCGAAGCTTACGGGCCACTGGAGGTAGAACGAATTCTTGGTGAAGCACTTGTACCTATTCGAAACAAAGTTGTTATTGAAACAAAATTCGGATGGAATATCGATTCGGAAACAGGTCAGTGGAAACAGCCTGCTCTAAATAGTAATCCCGAGCACATCAAGAAAGCAGTAGAAGGAATGTTAAAACGCCTTCGTACTGATCGCATCGATTTATTGTATCAGCATCGTGTAGATCCACAAGTTCCGATTGAAGATGTAGTGGGTGCTATTAAAGATTTAATTAAAGAAGGAAAGGTTTTGCATTATGGACTTTCTGAGCCTGGCGTACAAACCGTAAGGCGAGCACACGCTGTTCACCCTGTTACTGCTATTCAAAATGAATATTCACTTTTATGGCGAGGGCCGGAAGATAAAATCATTCCGCTTTGTGAAGAATTAGGAATAGGGTTTGTACCGTGGAGCCCGTTGGGTGTTGGATTTCTAACAGGAGCCATTGATGCAAATACAAGATTTGCACAAGGCGATATTCGAGGTGGAGAAACAAGATTTTCGCCGGAAAATCTGTCTAAAAATATGTCGTTGGTTGATGTATTGAAAAAATGGTCATTAAAGAAAAATGCTACTCCCGGTCAGCTTTCACTCGCATGGTTATTGCATAAAAAACCGTGGATCGTTCCTATTCCCGGCACAACACAAATGGCGCATATGTTGGAGAATGCGGCCGCTGGTGAAATTCAGTTTACGACTGATGAATTGAAACAGTTTAATGCAGATGTTGATTCGATCAAAATTGAGGGAACAAGGCTGCCACCTTTTGTTGAAACTTTATCAGGTGTTGAAGCTCCCCCCAAAAAATAAATAGTATCGATAGGAATAATAAATTTGTTTATGGCTAAGACAAATTTTAGTAGAAGAATAAACACTATATTTTTATTCATTAGTGTTGCAGTATTTTTTATTGCTTGTGTATCTGCTAAAAAAAGTACAGCCCCATCAGCATTAATTATTCAAGAACAAGGCAGCTTTGCTATTGGTGGTTCTGTGATCACTAATTCCGGAACTTTCAATCCTTACAAACCATTGCCTGAAGGGCAAACTTTACATGGTGATCATGCTTATGTTTTTTATCAAATACCTGTAAAGGCAAGAAAGTATCCTTTAGTGATGTGGCATGGAATTGGGCAGTTTTCAAAAACTTGGGAAACAACCCCTGATGGACGTGAAGGCTTTCAAAATATTTTCCTGCGCCAGCAATATGGAGTTTATCTTATTGACCAACCAAGACGAGGTAATGCAGGACGCAGTACACAAGGAAGTTCTGCAACTCCTGTGCCTGATGAACAACAATGGTTTGATACATTTCGAATTGGTATTTGGCCTAATTATTTTGATGGTGTTCAGTTTGCTCGCGATACAAATACATTGAATCAGTATTTCAGATCCATGACACCCAATATCGGGCCTATTGATGTTAATCTAAATGCGAATGCTGTTTCAGAATTGTTCAATAAAATAGGCCCAGCAATTCTTGTGACACATTCTCATTCAGGTGGTATGGGTTGGCTTACTGCTGTTAGCAATCCGAATGTAAAAGCCATTGCTTCTTATGAACCGGGAAGTGGCTTTCTGTTTCCTGAAGGTGAAGTGCCGTCTCCTATGGAAAGTTCTGGTGGAACACTAACAGCCGTTGCAATTCCGATGTCTGATTTTATGAAACTGACAAAAATCCCTATCATTATTTACTACGGCGATAATATACCTGAAAGCCCGTCAGCCAATCCCGGTGCAGATGGATGGAGAGTTCGTTTGGCAATGGCTAAGTTATGGAAAGATGCAGTGAACAAACATGGTGGGGATGTTACAGTTGTGCATCTACCTGAAATCGGGGTTAAAGGAAACACGCACTTCCCATTTTCAGATTTGAACAATTTACAGATTGCTGAGTTGCTTTCAAATTTCTTAAAAGAGAAAGGGTTAGATTAAAATCAAAATTAGCTTTATTTAATGAAATACACTAAGTAAATAGTTTTACTTAGTCTCATAAAACGACCCAATATTTGAGAATCAACCCTCTTTCTTCTATAAATTCCGCGAAACCGTGCACGAGGAATTTCACAAATAATAATCTAACTATTCTAAAAATACCGTTCTACATTATGTCTCAAACTTTCATGAATATATCCACTGAAACCTGCAGGCAGGTATACCCGGAAATTCTTGCCAACGCTGCCAGGCACAGGCGGTGCGCAGAAATCCTTTCAACGCAACAAGAATATTCAAATGCTATTGCGCATTTGATACTGGGCACCGAAGAACTACTCAAAGGTTTGGTAGTATTACTGGAGAGCCATGGTATGCGATTACGGGAAACCGAAGGATTTAAAAAGATATTTTCCGATCACAAATCAAGACATTATGTTTTGCGCGACCTGATTCCAATCTGGCTCGTGATCAAGAAAATCTTTGAAGAGTTTGAAGATCCGACAGCTAAGACACGTCTTAAACCTGGAGCGCCAGGATGGTTGAAAATTTTGGTGGGTGCCTTGAACGTTGCGCAAGAAGGGATGCAGGGATACATGCAGTATAAATTCTGGAAAGATGCGGACGATCTGAAACAAAAAGCTTTTTATGTTGATTTTGAAGATGAAATATCAACGCCTGCTTCTGCAACAGCAGAATTTTACAATACAGTTAATCTGCACGTGGAAAAAGTAACCAAAGAGGTAATGAAATTTATTGAAGAAATGGAAAACGCGACGCCTGAAGAATCAAAAGAGTTTATGCAAAGAGCAATGGACGATGATTTCCGTGAATTGTTATCTAAAACAATTTCGGGAAAACATTCGATCTTTAATCAGTAACAGTAACGTGCTATACACTTGACAAACTTGAAGACCTCCCCTTTTCTTAAAACTCGATCTATGCCTAACTTTTCTGAATTACCTGCCGATCTGAAACAATACCTACAGAACCTTATAAATGATGGCGCAGAAGAAAATCTATACCTGGAATTTAAAGCAGCCGGTGCCCTGAAGAAGGAAGACAAATTAAAAGCAGAATTGGGCAAAGATATTTCTGCCTTTGCTAATGCAGACGGTGGACGGATTATCTATGGCCTCGAAGAATTCAATCATAAAGCCACTGCCTTTTCTTTTATAGATGGAAGTCTGATTACTAAAGAATATATCGAACAGATTATTGGAGATCAGATCAAACGGCCTATCTCAGGCATTCGGATTGATCCGGTTCGTATTGACAATGACTTGAATAAGACCGTCTATATAATTACTATTCCTCGAAGTAACCATGCGCCCCATAAATGCAAGCATGGCTTTTACAAACGACAGAATTTTCGTGCAATAGAAATGGAAGAATATGAAATCAGAGAGAGCTATCACCGAGTTGAAATGACTAAGCTTGCTATCCTTTCACCTTTCTTAACGGGTATGTCACAGGGCCAGATGCATAAGTACCAGGGAGCACTGTCCTTTGCCATTCAAAATAAGAGCCCAACTATCGAGAATGTGTTTAAAACCCGGATCAGCATTCCTCAAGGCATCATCCCTACTTTTGTTTTCGCATCTAAGTTGAATGAGTTTTTAGAGCGCACTGAAAATGGATATTATGTCTTTGCGATCCCTTGCAGCAGCCCTATTTTTCAGGAAGAAATCGTTACCGTGTTTTCCATTGACATCGCCATTGACAAGTCCGCGTTTGATATGCTTACTAAAAAGCCAGTCCTCGTTACTTTATATTATTCCAATGGTATTGAAGTTGCCTCATTTAATCTGCACGATTATATGCGTCTAAATGGGCTTCCTGTTGAACTAACCAACTTTATATAATGGATTAATTATTTGCTTATCAGGCATAATTGTCCAAAATAAATGCTTTCTCTTTAGCGCAGGAATTGAATACCTTTATATCCCCTCCGAACAAAGCATTCAGATTATGTATAGAATGCCGATTCTTTCAACACTTTTAATGATCCAACATGAAGCCATTTGAGTTCTCACATATTTTCGTTATCGAAAGTCTTCGCCTTGGCGATGATGAAACAGGTACGGAATTATTCAATGATGTGATACGTCCAAGAATGATGCAGATAGGCCTGGAAAATCAATGTGAGTTAATCAGGGTTAACAGCAAACAGGAATTTCTGGATGCAATTGAACATATCAGACAATTGGAGATCCACCATCTTGCCAATCCAATTATCCATTTTGAAATGCATGGTGATGAGGATGGTTTGCAGCTTGAGAATGATGACTACATCGACTGGCCCGAACTGCAGTTTTATCTGTTACAGCTAAATGGTATTAGCGGCAACAATCTGTTTGTTTCGATGGCAACCTGCTTTGGAGGCTATATTCACAAAACCATAAATCCAGGTGCATGGGCGCCTTTCTGGGGTTTCGCAGGTCCATTCGATGAAGTATTCGAGGACGAGGTAATACTAAACTATTCTGCATTTTATAACGAATTTCTTCAATCGCGTGATTTCAATGCCGCGATCGATGCTCTGAATGCAGCCAATCCTGGCGGGCACTCACCTTTCCGCTTCCTGAATACCGAATTTGTTTTCCAAAGAGCGTATGACAGATACGAATTATATCACCTTACACCTGAAAGAGTTGACCAGCGTGTGGAAGCCATGTTTGCCGAATGCCGACCTATGCCTGCATTCAATCAATGGGACGATCAGATGATCCGTGACTTTGGAAGGCATCTTATAGTAAATGAAGGAGAGAATATGAAAAGAGCAATGATGCGTAAATTTTTCCTGGTTGATAAATTTCCAGAGCATGAACAATATTACGAAGGCCTTGGATAAGAACATCTTTAAATTAAAGAATGTCTGTTTTTGAATGAACGCCAAGTCGGACGATTTTTGTACCTTTTACAAGCTGATTATAATTGCTTTTCAAAACATAACTGGTGGATATAAATGGTTGGCTTACTGTTGTTACTGTGTTTATCGCGCTGATAGCATTTCTGCCTCAGCACGAACGTAATCTATTACAAATTAAGCTGCCTAAATGGGAGATTTATGGAAGTTTTATATTGCTTATTATTTTAATTCCCTACTTATTACTATTCAGAAAACTGGAAACAAGAATTCCTATTTTATCAAAAATGACTTTTAAGGGCGGATTTGAACCTTGTAATATAGCCTTCTTTCTTTTCTACCTCATTTTCTTATGGATATTGACAAGGTTGTTTGTGATTAAACCGCGTCGAAAAACAAATCATAATACAATCAATTATTTTAACCGCATCATAAGTGAACTTCCCTTTCCCCAATTTTTTTCTCTTTTTTTAAAGTATTCCGAGCCGCCAAATACAAAGGCAGAATGGACAGTTTATCGGCCACTTATTATGAACCCTGAATTTCTTAAGGGTATACAACAATACCAATCAAATTATGTGTTTAAATTCCTGAAATTCATTGGATCGGACGCAGATTTCAAATCATTAATGCTACCAATTATAAAGGATACACAGTCTGTTTATTTTACCGAGATAAAAAAAAATGACGGGTTTCAGTCAATTTCACAGCGATCTCCTTTTCTGTTGGGGCTAGCTGTTTCGCATTTACAGCAATCTCTCAAGCTTGGACTCAGGCAAATCGTATCTGATTCAGCGAAAACACTTATACGGCTTGAACGAGGCAAAATGACTAGCCCATACCTACAAGAACACCTGTATGGTCACATGAGGGGTGAGGAAGGATATGATCTTCCTGTCTATTATCATATTCGTTTCATCGCTTTGTTATACAGTACAGCAATCCAGAACCTTATAAATACTCACCCTCACATGCATACTATTTATGGTGGAATGGTTGAGGAAATGGTTAAGAACTTAGATGAGACAGGCCATTACCCCGAACGGGAATTTCCAACAAATTACCACTGGCTGATCAATGAGATTTTTGGAGAAATTAGCAACTGGCTGGATCTTTTTGGAACAGAAAGCACGCGAACCAACGAAAATTTTGAAACTGAAGATGGTTATTTTTATTACAAAGATAACAGCACTTATATTGATTTCATTCCTTCATGCTTTCATTTTACTGCAAACGAGTTGTTTAAAGGATTCGATCAAGACAGGATTACTTCAGCATTTATTGCAAAGATTTTTCATTACCATTTGTTCGGATACTATTTCCGTCATGATGCTAAGCTTGCAATTCTAACTTCTATTGAGCAAAATGTGATAAGGCAAATACCTAACCAACTTTTAGCAGACATTTTTGATAAGACACTAGATGAACATTTTGCCAGCAGCTATGAGAAATTCATCGCGCGTCAATTTTCAGGTGATGCTCGTGAGGTTGAACGCCAGGATAGATTATTAAAATTTTACGTTTCTATCTTGTAGTCAAAAGGCACTATTCGGGAATATCCTTTAACCGGTATGATACACCCCGACTTAAAAACTTATTTGATATTTTCCTACTATGGATATAAACGATGAAGAACTCGACTGGATGGTTGACGAAGTAATCAACGATGAACTGCATAAATTAGCGCAGGAGCATATTGCACCTTATACCTGCCAGTTATTCGTTCTAGAAAATGGAATAATGAAATCATATGCAAGCGGTGTATTTGCATTTCTTGGAGATTCCATTTACTTATTAACGGCCTTACATGTAGTGAGAGATTTTTCAGATACCAATCCACTTTATTTTATGATCAGGGAAGAAGCCTTTGAACTTGATGGAACGGTCATCGGGATGGAGAGCGAGGAAAACCGAATCGATCTTGGCTATATACGGCTGGAAGAAAAACTGGTGCTTACCATTTCATTGAAATATAAATTCCTATCCATTGACCGGATATTGTTTCCGGAAGGATTTTTTGCAGAACCAGAATATTGTGTTTTTGGATATCCTACCCAAATCAGCAAAGGGGTCAGTTATTTTTTACGGGAGCAGCCTCAGAAAGTGTATGATTATTATGGATTGAAAGAGCAGGATCACTACGCGATGGAGTTTACGGGCAAAGCCACAAATATCCAAACGCATGAAAGAGAAAAGGTAAGGTTTCAACATTATGGATTAAGCGGTGGCGGATTGTGGTACACTGTGCTGGAGCAGAGAGGAAATCGGTTCAGGTCGCAGGCATACCTGGTGGGCATTATGATAGAATTCAGAACGGGAAAATATCCTTGCCTGATCGGTAACAGAATCTATTACTTTCTCCATTCGATGATTGGTGGGGAAGAATTGACTTTTAAATTCAACAGCAAATTCCGGAATCGCGTGAAACGGTTTTTTGGAAAATGGCCCTCGGTATTACGTGCTGGATAAATATTCACTAGGAAAATTTACAGTATTATGGGGGCTGTACAAATGTGGCAACAGTAACCAATATTAAAATATTTATGGACAGGTTTGTATATGATATTTCTAAAAACAATTCTTCAAAGCAATTAATTCAACCATATAATTTCAAATACCGCATCAACGCAAATGCGTGGTCGTTAGAAGATTATTAAAAGGTCTCAAAAAACGACCGTTTTATGAGACTATATACTTTTGAATAAAAGTTTACCGAGCAATATCGAACATTATTTGATAAGGTGAATAATAAAATGATTTTGGGGAAATAAGGAATTATTGCTGAATTAATTTTTAATAAAAATGGATTGATAGAACAGGAGTCTCAAAAAAGAACGTTTTTTGATATTTTTAAAATGATTGTATTAGCGAAACTGCTGATTTTGGCAATTTCATTTTATCCGAGTTAATTTTCATTAATAACATTATCTACCACATATATATTCCCCAATTTATCTTTTAATACGTTTCTTGGACGTAAATCAGATATGGTATATTGGTCATTTCTAAATGTATGATTATTTGTTTTTTCAAACCCTAAAGACTTCATGAAGGTGTCTATTTCCTCCTGAAATGTTTGTTCTGTATTTGGAATATAATCTTGCTTTAATATGGGCTCTACATATGGAATTTCTCCCCCTCCCTTCTCTAATCCGGTAAATCCAACTAAATCATATTTTGTTTCAGGGAATAATTTATTGTGAGCTTGTATTCCATCGAGGAATTTAGAAATGCTATTTTGATAATTAAATAGATTATTGCTTTTATAAATAATTCCATTTATTTCATCATAAGCTAACGTATTTTCATTGCCCCCACCCTTCAAAGGATCTCCTAAAGAATATAAATCATGAACCCAGATGTTTTTGCGTTTTGCGTAATCATAGGCAGCCCCTCTTTCTATATCTTCTGCTTCGTGCTTAGAGATCTGTCCTTGCTGTTTTTTTCTTGCTGCTTCAATGCGTCCTGCAATGAAAGTGGATGCTTCTTGCTCTCTGCTACGTACTTTATTGCGGCTTCCGAGTTCTTCTTGTGATCTTCCGTCAGATATGTTACTTTCTTGCTCATTGGATAGCGAATTTAATATTTTTCCTTCCCTGCTTTTATTTTTTTTCTCCATTGCTGCTGTTTTTATATTGGCATTTATCGAGGTTCTTTATAAGTGCCATCTTCTTTAAACCCTCAATCAGTGTGGCCTAGGCATTTGCAGAAATATTTTCAATGTTTAGCTCAATTATCATGATTGAATTATTCCCCATGTCCAATAAATTATTATGGATATAGAAAGAATGATAAAGTTAATATCTAATCCAATTTCCCAGATGATATTAATTGACATAGAATGTAAATTACTGAACAAATGAATAGATAGGAAAATATACAGCGAAGGGTATATAAATCAATCTGAAAATACCCAAAAAAAGGAACATTATCAAACAACAATACTGTTGACTTAGTATAACCAAGATCCAAAACTCATTTTAAAGCCCATTTAGGCATTTTTATTTGATTTTAATACAAACACCTTACTTCAGCTTTTGAAAAGAATTTGAAAGAGCCAAAATTCGGTTAACCGCTATTTTTATAAATGTGCTGTTACCAAATTCTGTGTAAATACGTCAAAAAGCCATTTTAAGTTGAAATTTTGATACCCAATTACACATTCCCCCCACCCTTTTACCGATTCTAATTATTGTTTTACGATTTAGTTGATTAATTATTTGAATATTAAATACATTTACAGTAATATTTAATCTTCATCAAGATTTAGATAATTTCCATTCAGCTAATAGGTATTATTTTATAAAATATCATTTACCGAAATGGATTAATACCGGTTTTGAATATCCTGATCTTATTGAAATGAATTAAATCCCGATGCCGAACCAAAACCCTGAACAAATTGCACGCGATAATATAGACAAGCAATTGCTTGCCTGCGGCTGGGTTATTCAGGATAAAGCCAAAATAAATTTGCAGGCAGGCTTGGGGGTTGCAGTCCGCGAATACCAAACCGATATTGGCCCGGCTGACTATGTTTTATTCGTTGATAAAAACCCTGTCGGCATTATCGAAGCCAAGCGTGCAGAAGAAGGCGTGCATCTCACCATACACGAAGACCAATCGGAAGGTTATGCAAGTGCCAAACTAAAATATCTGAATAACGAGAAGCTTCCTTTCGTATACGAAAGCACCGGTGATCTAACGAGGTTTACAGATTACCGAGACAGCAAGCCGAGATCGAGACCCGTATTTACCTTTCATAAGCCTGAATCTTTTTTCGAGTGGACTAAAAACGAGAAATCCTTACGATCTCGATTACATGATATTCCCGGCCTGCCGGAAAACGGTTTACGTGAATGTCAGATCATCGCCATCAATAACCTCGAACATTCCTTTAAAGACAATCACCCGAAAGCCTTAATTCAAATGGCGACCGGAGCCGGTAAAACTTTTACAGCAATTACTTTTATTTACCGCTTATTAAAATACGCAAAAGCAAAGCGCATTCTTTTCTTGGTTGATACGAAAAACTTAGGCGAACAGGCCGAACAGGAATTCATGGCTTATGTTCCCAACGATGATAACCGGAAATTTACCGAGCTCTACGGCGTAACAAGATTAAAAAGCAGTTTTATTCCTTCAGATAATCAGGTATATATTTCTACGATACAACGAATGTATTCGATACTGAAGGGAACAGAGTTAGACGAAAGCGCGGAAGAATTAAATCCGAACGAATATCAGCTTAAAGAACCTCCTCCCGTTACTTACACCGAAAAAGTACCGATAGAGTTTTTCGACTTCATCGTTATCGATGAATGTCATCGAAGCATTTATAATTTATGGAAACAGGTGCTCGATTATTTCGATGTTTTACAAATTGGTTTAACGGCAACACCCGATAACAGAACCTTCGGTTACTTCAATCAAAATTTAGTCAGCGATTACGGATATGAAAAAGCCGTGATCGACTGAGTTTATACCTAACCCAAATAATAAAAGGTTCTTAAACCATAAAGATGGTAATAAGCTAAATAATAATTTAGAATGGATTACTCATGCTGAGAATATGTTAAAAATATACTTAACGGTAAAAGAAAAAATAAGACTTGTTTTGAATTAGCAGAATTTTGGAAGTGGGCAAAATAAAGCCTACTTACTAAAATAGTTTTATCATATCATTTGCGATCTTAATCATCCCGATTTTAGCATAAATCTGGGTAGTACATAGATTTTTATGGCTCAACATTTTTGATACAGATATTATATCTACTCCTTTATTTGATGTTGTAGGCAACTAAAAAATGCGAAGATTATTGAGTTTATAGCGCTTCAAATCTGGTGGCTTTTGCCTCACAACAAATGCGTCTAAAAAATCAAGTGCTGAAAGTATAGGAATTATTTATTTCAGGTCAAAGAGATTTACGTCTATGTCTTACTGCTGTTTTGCCAGCTTTTTTTGGTTTAAGTATTTCTTCTTCTAACTTATCTAAAACAGCAGTTTGTTTATTTAAGAGTTCTCGAAGCTTAATAAACACCAATGTCATTTTATCCGGATTTGTTTTAGATGGTTTCGTTTCTTTCTCTGAAGAGAAAATTATTTTTATTAATGCATCTTCCTTATTTAATTCCTTATCTAAAAAACTAATGATTTCCTTCTCTTGGTCTAGTAGAAGAGCATCATGCTTGCCCCATATTTTTTGTCGGTCTAACACAGATTTTGCAACCGCAGCACTTAAAGTAATTTTAAGTGCATCTTCTACAGCAACGCGTAGTCTATAAATATAATTTCCCCAAACCGAATCAGTTTCTGCCCCCCTGAAATGCCTCCAGTATAAATCATCAGATTGTTCGTCACTGAGTGCTTTGATAACAGCAACTGCATGATCGATGCCGGAAAGGGGAGCGATATTTCCAGGAAAATGTTTTCTTTTTTTCCATAATTCGAGAATGGTATCCGCACATTCTTTTTGCAATGCACGTTTTTTGACAGTATTTTTCTCCTCAGATGTCTGCTGAATAATTTCGGCCAAATAATGAGCCATCCAACTAGTCGTGAGATCAGTTCTGCCATGTTCTGAAAATAAGGTTACAAGAGTTTTACCTAAGTCTAAAATCTCTTGCGATTGTTTTGATTGTGCCATTCGGATAAATTAAATAAAACATATTGTAATAAGAGAACTCTACATCAAAATCCTTGGTTTCGGGTCTTCGATACATCTCAGCATTTACTATCAGTGCAAGATTGCTGTCAGATAAAAATTGCAATAATGAATCAGTACGTAAAAATAATCGATGACCAGAATTATAGAAGTCGGAATAATTTGGCCTTCGGGGTACGTTACTCCATACTTCCAAAACGGATATTGGATTCGTAAAATCACCATCTGCGGAAGAAAATCTTTTATCTGAAGACAAAGTTAGATTACCCCATTTTGAAAAGCGTTCTCCCAGAATATAACGTTGCTTACTTAATTCATATACTTCCGGGTCGAATTCATCAACTCCACTATGTTCCGATCCAATAGACTGAATCCAAGGAATTAAACGAAAAGGTTTGTTTTTTAAATCTTTTAATGTTTGTTCGGTGTCATCATTATCATCGCTATTATCCACTTCGTAGTTGGGTTCTTTTTCTAACGGAATGGAATAATCATTTCTGTCGATAGTTTGCATAGCGCGCAAGGCAGACATCCCATAGGCAGGATCAACCAAAACAGATGTTACAGATTGCGATTCGTAATCTTTTCCATAGTGAATAGTGGCATGCGAATAGATATTGATAAAATCCTTTTTAAGATAGTCTGCAAAGCCAATAAGATTATCAAAGTCTTTCACTTGAAAATCCCATTGCCAATGCTCCTTGCTTGCCCGTTCTACCCAGAATGATGGTTCAGAGGGAACAGGATCTTTAAGATCTGAAAGCCATAAATTATCCCAAACGAGACTAAAATCATTTAGCCATTCTTCCCATGAATCATAGTAATCCGGTTCTTCGATCAAAGGCTTGGTTTTGATAAGGATTGCCGCGACACAATGCATCCCGTTGTATTCATAATACGTACGTAAGTCCTCAATTACAGGAATTTCATGTTTATAATGGTTCAACATGCCATCTTCATCAGAAGTAACATGATTTTGTTCCCGGATTTTACCGGTTACGCCCCAATCATCGCATATTACATTGTCGACTAGATGGGCTACTTCTCCTCCTGACATGTCAAACCTGGTTCCAAGTGGCTCGAACCAGTATTCAATAGTATCAAGTGTATTAAATTCAAATCGAAAGGAATTACTAAATCCCCTGCTTCTGTTTCTCGCCTTTTTATTTTTTATAGGAACCAAATTGTTTGTAAGTGCCATTTTGATCTCTTCCTTCTCAACATCAGTATATAGATCAGGAAACAAAGCATCGAGCTGTAGGCAAGCTGCTTTGGCAAAATATAAGATTTGCGCGTGCTGTAAAGTCGGAGGCGAGAATTCTGCAATAAAACCTTTACCATATTTCTTTATAGCCGGCGGATTAACTATAGATAATTTATGAATAGCGATCCATAACCACTGTTTGGCGGCTATCCAATAAAAGACATTTGATGAATCCTGAAATTGACTGCAGATTGGATTATTCTGCTCTTTCAACAAACAGTCAAAAATTTCAAACTCTCCATATGCCACCAACCTTACTACTGCTTTCGCTGCACGCCAGCGACATCTTTTATCCGGATGACCTAAATGATAGCGGAGAAACCTTGCAACCGATAAGTTCTTTTCAGGAGGTAAAATAGCATGTGTAAAAAGGCCGTCGCCAAATTCCGGTTTAATCGGTTCATTCCAACGAGGGATCAGCCAGTGTAGAAATTCTATTTTCTGCGAATCTGATAATAGTAGTGTAGTAATTTCCAATAGTCGCAGTAATGCTGAAGCAGAAAGGTCATATACATTGTCTGGTAATGCTTCAGTGATAACTTTTGCAATTTCAGATTCATCAACACTACACAATGAAGCTAATTTATAAATCGAAACATCTATATAATAATCGTCCAACTGCACGTAGTTGAAAAATCTGGAACGGACAATTGTTGCAAAATTTTCTTTTTTCCACTTTTTTACTTCAGGATATATACTCCATTCTGTCAACCTTTTTTCAAGTGCACGTTGAAATGCCCAAAAGTCTATAAACTTTACCGGTAACGCTATTAATGCATTTAAATGCGCAACATATTGATTCGGTTTGATAATAGAAACCATTTCATCAAAGCCCTGGTATAAATTATAATCATAATGTTCATGTTCATGTTCATCTTCTTCCAATACACGTTTACGGTTTGTCAAGAAGAAATTTTCAATGGCATCTGGGCTTGTAACATCAAGATCCTTAAATTCAAGTTTATTAGAAGATTGAGGGTCGTAGGAATAGCGAGTATCTTCTTTTTCTTCTCTTATAGAGAACATTTTATCAATACCCGAACAGTAAGACTTAAATTCAATTACAAGGTTATTTTTTGAGAACCCAAATTCGTCTAATGCTTTCAGGATATCAGTAACGGTGCTTCTTTTTTGAACAAAAGAATACCTGATTTTCATATCAGCAATCAGATCTTTCAAGAAAGCTGTTTTTTCTTCGGCTTTATTATCAGTGGAGTATTGTTTAAGTAAGGTCCGAATTGTCTTCACATAATCTTTCCAATAGGCAGTTGTGATTGGCAATAAGGCTGCAGCTGTTGTATGTGCTAAGACATTTTGCTCAACTAAGGGCTCCAACATTTCCGGATAATGCAAAGAGAATTTTCGGACATTACGGTGATCCCAACGACAAGAAATAGTTAAAACAGACAAAGGATCTATTTTCCCTATCGCATCAAAGGCACTGTTCCATGGAAAATCTTCATAACCATCCAATTTAACTGAGCAGAATTCAACATACCTGGAAAACTCGAAAGCTAATTTTGGATCACTTATTTTGGTTGTTTTGGAGACAATATTATTTATCGCTTTTATCTGTTCGAATGCCTCCTGGTCGATGTCTTTGGATGCTTCAATTAATTTATTAAAGTAATATTTACCGGAATAATTGCTGATCCTGCTTCCCACAATTGCTGCTCTTGTATAGTAATCAATTTGATATGAAGCAGATAAAGTGCCATTAACAATCTTCTCATCGGCTAACTCTAAAAGCCTAAGCGTAGGCACTGTCAATTTTTTTGACAATGATAATCTTTCAGCCATTGATAACAGAAGGCTTATGTTATCTGATTTGGTTGACTGTAATTTTTCCTCTATCAGTGTTATTAATTCGGCAGGTTCCTTTATATGATACGTTAAATCCAAAAGTTTGACCGACATGAAGTTGGTCATGTTTCTTGATTCAATTTGATAGTAATATGATAAATCAAAATCATTGCTATAAGTAGATAAAATGTTAGTTAAGTCTTCAAGTATTTTTTTTCTTGGCAAGAAACTTACCCAGTATTTTGCCAATAATAAATATGTCGGTAATAAGTGCCTATAATAGGCGACAAACTTTCTTCGCTCTTGTTCTTTATATTGTCTATCCTCGTACTTTAATTTATCGTCAATCTTTTTTAAGTTTTCAGGTAATAGGTCATCTACAACAATTTGTTTTTTAAAAAGCATGGATTTTATTGTAATGACTCTGAAAAAAACATCTGTTTTTTGAATTCGGTTTTCGATACTAAACGTATCTACATAAAAGCTCGGCGATTCTTTCGGATTTTTGAAATCAAAATGCTTGAGTAATTTCTTTATTTGAGTTTGAGGATATCTTTGTTGTGATAGTTGCTCAACAAGAGATATTAATGATTCCCAAAATGGGAACTTGAAATTTTTCTTTATTCTAAAGTAGCTGATTACCTTTTTAGATAAGACTTCGATGTCAAAGGGTGCTTTGTATCCATTTCTGAAGCAGATCTGGTTAATGCAGAGCGCAACATCTGTGCGTAATTCGACATCTTTGAACCAATTGTAAAACTGTCTCGGGCTACTTGTTGCCAGTAGATTTTCAATCAATGGCTCAATAGTGAAATAGATAAGCTCCTTAGGTTTCCATCTTTTTAGCCATAGTATGGCCATAGAAGGGCCTGATATTCGAAGCATCGCTTCTGTGCCACAGGCTAAATCCTGATCATCTATATTATATTCACGCAGTTTATGCTCAGGCAAGCTGCGGCGAAAATCAATCCATGCCTCTGCATTTCTAAGATGTTTTTTTGCAGCATCTTGTGTTGCAGGGTTTCTGGAAAGAAGAGCTGCGCTTCTTAAATGAACACGCCCATACCAATGAGGATTGCCATCGCTGAAATATACTTTTGTATTTGCTTCTCCATTTCCAAATGCCATCGACAACTCCGGTTTTCTGATCATTATGTCTTCAATAACACTATTTACTTTGGATGCTTCGGCTGCAACAATTTGAAGTTTTATATAATTTAAGTTGTTGCTTGTTGCAACTGTATTTTTCATGGCTAATCTGGCTCTTTCTATAAATATTTCCCGATTACGTACCGGATCAGTTGGCAATGCGATGAATTCACGGTTTAATACAATAGATTCTAATTCATTTATCTTGCCTGCAGAAGCCAGAAAACGTCCCAAGTAAGTACTGGCATATTCTTCCTTGTCCGCTAAAGATTTAAAATAAGTTGCAATGGAATTTATATCGACAGGCTCTGCTGGATATTGACTTCTTAGAAAAGTTTCAAAATCTTCATTGTTAAAACGAATAAGATCATTTTCCATCACCATTCCTTTTGAAAGATCATACGCAATATCTTTTACAAATGAAATGTTTGCACCACAAGTCTGCGAAAGGTATTTGATAGGAACAGGTCTTGGAAGAGCTATGGCATATCGAATTACTTTTTTGAAAAGTTTGCGATCTCCTGATTTCTTTTCTGCAATCACTAATAAGCTCCCGAAAATATCATCGAGATTCTTACCCCCAGGTTTAAGTGGTTTAAGCTTTTCTTGCAGGGTTTTCCCAGGTGATTCCAATGTGAAAGCCATAACCCGTGGAATTCCTTTCGTTAGTGTATTAAATTCATTTACCTGGACATTTGAAAAAATTATTTTAGGGAATTTAAAGTTTAGATAAATTCTACACTCATCTGTATTAAATGAATTCAATAAAAGAGATATATGTTTATCAGGAAGTCTTAAGCTATCTACTCGATGCGATCTTGAAGTGAATATCAGACGAACGTTATTTGGTATGTCCATATTAACAAGATCGTGGACAAATGTTTCTTCGTGCTGTTCTTCTGCTGCTGTTACAGAATTGTCGGCAGCATCTATCACGATACAAAGGATAGCGGATGGATCACGCTTTAGCAGTATTTTGGAAGAAAGGACAAGCCTGCGGGAAAACTCCTGTATATAAAAATTTTTATCACCACTCCTCGATAATAGAAATGGACTACCCGTTTTTAGAGCAAGCTCATTACTTAAAAACAATAAGGCATTTTGATGAAGATGCCTTTTATCGTTTGAATTAAGGTATGTTCCACCACCATAACAATCATACAGAATCGTTTCTGACATGGGGGGCAAAAGCGTTGCAATCTGTTTTGCGGTAGTAGATTTACCTATACCCGCGACACCGTGTAAGCAAATCGGCTGTCCTCCTGTAATAGAAATAATTTGCTTTTTAATTTCTTCAATTTGTAATCTCGATACAGTTTGTTCCAGCTTCTCAAAATTGGGTGGTACCGGAAACATTGATTCTAAATCAGGAAATTTAAAATGCGTGAGAATATCCTCTTTTATTATTCTATTATTTGATTTTGTTTCTGGCAATATCTTGTTTCGAACAAGCGACTCTAGGGTTGCCAGCTGATCTCTGGCATCGAACGCACCTAAATCAGAGAGAGATTTGAGAGAGTTTTGTTTTAATATATAACGGGAGTCCGAATTACAGTCAGAAAAATCAAGCAAAGAAAGTAATAAAATAAATTGTTTACTTGGTAAGCCTGAGGCTAATTGCAATTTATCTATTGCTCTATATTCATTTGTTTTGCATTTTTTCTTTAACAATCCAACAGTGGCATTAGTCGGATTTGAAGCTAGGAGTAATCTTGCTTTTGAAACAAATTCAGAAAGAAGTGAGGAAGCAGGACGATTGCTGATTAATTTGATTGATGTTTTTTTTAAAACCAATGTCTGGCCGTGTACTTTGACTAGGTTGCTAAAAGTGGTAGATAACCGATGAATAATTGATCCTGTGACGCCTTTTTTCCCAGCACTTATGGAAAATGCGGTCCATTCTTTTGAGGAATGTTTAGTACTGTATTTAAGTTGACAAATATTAATTTTTGAAGCATGCTTTAAATTCGAACTTGAATAATATTCTGTGAGGTCAACACCGAGTAATGCACCTGTATTCGGGTCAATTTTATTTGAATCTTCTTTATCTATGCCCTCTATTGTTATTGATTTTAATCCGTCCAATTTAAAATTTAGCAAACCAAGGCATTTTTGTACTGCCCAAAGAATGTGAAAATCTGTCCCCGCATTCGATTCATGAGCATCTATTAATGTCCTCTTAGTCGTTTTAGCCATATAAGGAAGAGTATGAATAAGTCATAAAGTTAAATTTTTAATGCATGTAAAATCGAATTATCCCCCTTTGCTTCATTACAATTAGCCATATGAAAAAGAATCATTTATAAGTCTATTGATTGGCTATATCAATATACTTGACCTCTCTTGCCAAAGTAAATTGACACTTTATGTCAAGTCGTAAAAGAAGAATAAAAAAGTCGCTAGAGTTTGTGAGTACATGCGAAATTGATAGTGAGAATATTTTTATTTCACCCAATGATTCTTTAATTGCTGCATCAGAAACAAGATATGATTATGTATTAGCCAATCCGCCCTTCGGTAAAAAAAGCAGCATGACTTTTACAAACGAAGAAGGCGAACAGGAAAAAGAAGACTTGACTTATAATCGTCAAGATTTTTGGGTAACAACAAGTAACAAACAATTAAATTTTGTGCAGCATATAAAGTCGATGCTGAAAACAACCGGACTAGCTGCAGTAGTATTACCCGATAATGTTTTGTTTGAAGGTGGTGCCGGAGAAACGGTAAGAAAGAAATTATTAGAAACAACAGATCTGCATACGATACTTCGTTTACCAACAGGCATCTTTTATGCCAATGGCGTAAAAGCAAACGTTTTATTTTTTGATGGTAAACCGAGTAGCAAGGATCCCCAAACCAAAGAAGTGTGGGTGTATGATTACAGAACTAACATACACCACACTTTGAAAAAGAATCCTTTAAAGTTGGAAGACCTTAAAGATTTTATTAAATGTTATAATCCGCTTAATCGTTTTAAACGAAAAGAAACATTCAATGAGTCAAATCCCGAAGGTCGCTGGAGAAAATTTACTTACGACGAGATCATTGCAAGAGACAAAACAAGCCTTGACATCACCTGGTTAAAAGATAAGTCCTTGGCTGATCTCGATAATTTGCCCGACCCCGATCAACTGGCATTGGAGATAGTAGAAAATTTAGAAGCCGGGCTGGAAAGCTTTAAAGCGATTATAACTTCCCTGAGTGAGAAGAAATAATTTTTAGCTTTTAAATAAACTTGTTCCAAAAATTAATAAAAAGGCAAATACACTTGCCAATGCTTCTCTTTGTTCTGACAGCAGCATAATCCTTTCAGGATTTGAAAAATCCGCTAAATAAACAACCTTAGCTGGTTGCCGTAATTGAGTGAACTCTTTGGGTTTTACCGAAATGGCATTGTCTTCCACTATGGGATTAACCCCATAACCATCCCCTATTTTTGACGACCCCTTGGTACCATTTATTAAGTACTCATAAAAAAACTCGGCTGAATATAGAACGAATTCACTCTGACTCCACCCCCGTTTTAGCCATTCTTGCATATATTTTGCACGCTGTTCAGGGGTTAGTTTTGACCCGATTGTTACTATTTTTTTGTCCATAATTATAAAAATTAGATACAAATGTACCAATTATGAACTGTGATTACAAATTTTAAAGATTATTATTTGTACTTTATAGTTTTATTTATATTTTTGAATAATGAATGAAGAAGTACCATATGAACTAATAACTATTCCAGAGTTTAAAGAATTTATGTATAGGTCGCTAATTCCCATTTCGGATATTTTCGATCATAATAATGATCCTATTCAGAAAATTCTTCCTTTTTGGAGGAGGCATAAAATTCTTCCTTTTAAAGCTGTTGGAAAACATTGGGAGGAAGATTTCGAATTAACCTTTATTCAATTAATCTGGCTCCGGATCGTAGACTCTTTAAGACAGCTAAATTATCCTTTAATTCATATTAAAAATTTGTGTGAATACTTTTTTAAAGATTCTTGGGATGACGATCTACCAATGAAAATCTTATTACGGGATAAGTTTTTATATGAGAATAAAGCATCAAAAGAAGCATTAAACGACCAAGAGAAGCTTATTTTAAATAGAATCAACCAATGCCTTGAGAATAAAGATGCAAGAACAATGATGTTCTATCTTCATAATTATTTATCAGAATTAATAGCAGCTAGTTTGAACGAAAGAAAAGATGCAGGGATATTACTTTATCCTGACGGGCAAATTATTGAATACGTTGGTAATAAATATTTCAATCATAAAGATCAAAAAATAAATTACGCTAATAGCGCCCCACACATTCAATTATCAATTAACTATTTTCTACAAGAATTTATAGACAACGACCAGCTGCAAAAAATAGTAGTCCCCAAAATTATAAACGATGACGAAAGGACAGTATTAGAAGCCCTAAGAGATAAAAATATTGAGGAGCTGATCATAAAAAAAGATGGTGAAACAATTTTAAGAATAGATTCCTCAATGAGTAGTAGCATTACGGGAGAAAAAGCAATCCAACTAAGAAAAATTCTGGGTCTGAGAAATTACGAGGAAATCGAGATTAGCACAAGAGACGAAAAGACATTAAAATTTAAAAAGAAAACAAAAAGTATCATATCAAATTATAAATGATTCCGCTCACAGCGGCTCCAATATAAACGCCAGGTATCCTCCATTTAAAATGGCGATGCTTTCAACTGGTGCAAAATGTTAACAGATGAAAACAAAAAACATGTAGAAAATTTAAAACTATCAAACGAAGAGATCAAACAATTTTCTGATTTCAAAAATGCAGATGAAAAAAAATTGAATGAAATAAGAGAATTAGTTTTTCAATTTTCCTTAATGCTTTATAAATCGAATAACGATGAATAACATTAATTACTTCAAAAAATTCATACCACTTAATAAAGAGTTTGTGAATGCAAACTTTGACGTCTGGTTATATACAAGAGTGAGCAGTAAGGATCAATTTCAAAAGAATTCGAGTGTAGATAATCAGATTGACGTAAGTAAAACATTTGCGAAAAATAACAACTACCGAATCATAGAGGAGTTCGGTGGAACATATGAAAGCGGTAAATCAGATTTCACAAGAAAAGAATTCAAACGATTAATTGACAGGGTTGAAAAAAGCCGCAAAAAGCCTTATGCAATTCTTGTGTTTAAAATGAGCCGTTTTTCCCGCTCCGGCGGTAATGCAATCGGCTTAGTTAACCACCTGGTAGAAGAATTAGGAGTGCATCTGATTGAAACAAGTTCCGGACTTAATACCAGTACAGAAAGAGGTAAGGCTGCAATATATGAAAGCCTGTTTCATGCATATAAAGAAAACCTTGAGCGCAAAGAGATCATCCTTCCTAACATGAAAGCCTTTCTTAAAAAGGGTTATAGATTCGGAGTTTCACCTATAGGATATGATCACTTTGGACCCAGAGTAAGAAGAGAAGGTTTCTTAAGTTCAAAACAGAGAATAGTCATAAACAAAACAGGGAAAATTATAAAGGAAGCATGGCAATGGAAAGTATCAGGACATTACAGTGACTCGCAAATCATTCAAAAATTGGCAAACAGAGGAGTGTATATCATCTTCCAGAAATTACACAAAGTATGGAGGAACCCATTCTATTGTGGTATATCCATAAATAGACTTAATGATGAACCTGTAACCGGCAATTGGGAGCCATTAGTGAGCATAGCTGATTTTATTAAAGTGCAGGAGTTACTGGTAAATAATACTGTCGCATTACAAAGAGATAATAATGAAGAGAACAGACCGCTTAACAGACTAGTAAAATGTGCTGATTGCGGTAGATATTTGGTTGGCTATGAAGTAACAACTAAGAAGCTGCATTACTATAAATGTCCCGGTTGCAGGAAGGTAAGTGTGAATGCAAAAACTACAGCGCATTCATTAAAGAAAGGAGCAAATGAATTATTCATTGAGTTTCTTGAACAGTTCACCATTGATGAAAAATTATTGCCACTTATTAAACTACAGCTCGAAAAATTATTTTATAATTTGAATGATCATAATAAAGGGAATGAGGATACTCTTAAAAGAGAATTAAACAATAAGGAAGCAGATTTTAAACAACTCAAAATAAGGTTTGGCTTAGGCAAAATTGATACAGAAACCTACCAATTAACGGCAGATCATCTGTCCGAAGAAATAGCTAAGATCAACAAAGAATTGAATGCACAACCGATTCAACTATCTAACCTCGATAAAATGATTGAATCTTCACTTAAAAAGGCTCAAAACATCAGTAGAATATGGGTGTCCAGCGATATTGATGAAAAGAGAAACCTGCATAGAATGCTGTTTCCTGATGCAGTTTTGTATGATGGAAAAAATCACCGGTATCTAACCACCAACATGAACAGCTACTTTAAGACAATTACCTCATTTTCAAGTGATAATGCAGGAAATAAAAAAAGGAATTATCATTTTTTTGATGATAATTCCCTTTCTGTAGCGGGATCGGGAGTTGAACCCGAGACCTTTGGGTTATGAATCCAACGCTCTAACCACCTGAGCTACCCCGCCAATTTGGGGTGCAAATATAATGGAATAACTAAAAGGATAAAGTTTAGTATGCTAAAAGTTTACCAATACGGTCTTTTACTTTTTCAACCGTAGGCAGCATAGCGGCTTCCAATGCCATATTGATAGGCACTGCGGGTAAATTCAATGCTCCTACCACTTCAACTTTTGCATCGAGAAAATGGTAGCAATGATTGGATATACGAAGCGATAATGCTTCGGCAAATGAATTATTCTGTTGTTCTTCGCTTAAAACGATCACTTTGCCATGCTTGGTAACCGACTCAAAGATCAATGCCTCATCCAGCGGATATAAAGTACGCAGATCCACCACTTCTACCTGTCCGGGATATTTTTGCGCCGCATTCTTTGCCCAATGAACTCCCATTCCATAAGTGATGATACAAACCGTTTCGCCGCGTTTTACTTTATTTATATCAGCCTGCAACGAGATCATTCCCTTTCCTAAAGGGAAAATATAATCTTTCGAAGGTTCTATCGATTTTGCATCTTCCGTTCCGGCCACTTTACTCCAGTATAAACCTTTATGTTCTAATATGATCACCGGATTAGGGTCATGAAATGCCGCTTTCATGATACCTTTCATATCAGCTGCATTCGAAGGATAAGCGATCTTGATCCCTTTGATGCTTAATAAAGTGCTTTCAATGCTTCCGCTGTGGTAAGGACCGCCGCCGCCATAAGCACCCACCGGCACACGCAATACCATTTGCACAGGAAACTTTCCATTGGTTAAATAACTTGACTTGGATATTTCCGTTACCAGCTGATTGAATGCAGGATAAATATAATCGCCGAACTGCACTTCAACAATGGGCTTTAATCCCAATGCACTCATGCCTACTGTTGATCCAACAATATAAGCTTCCTGGATCGCTGTGTTAAAAACTCTCTTATCACCGAATCTTTCTGCCAGTGTTGCTGTTTCTCTGAATACACCACCCAATCTTCTGCCCACATCCTGCCCGTACAGCACTGCTTCCGGATGATCTTCCATGATCTCTTCAATGGCATGCAATGCAGCATCCACCATCATTATTTTTTCGCCACTCTTGGGTGAACGTTGTCCTCGCTCATCCCTTACACTGGTTGGAACAAATACATTATCCTCTACCGTTTTAATATCGGGTTCGGCTGCAGCATTGGCTCTTTCAAATGCCTCCGTTACTTCACGTTGCGCAATATTTTCTATTTCATTGATCTCATGTTCGTTGAAACCAACACCCGTTAAGAGCAGGCGAAGCTTTGGAAGCGGATCATATAATCCATGTTTCAAAAGATCTTCACGACTACGATAAAATTCTTTCCTTACACCACTGGTATGATGACCCAATAAAGGCACTTTTGCATGTACCAAAACAGGCTTGCGTTCATTTCTTGCATAGTCGATGGCCAAACTCATCGTTTCAAAACTGCGCATAAAATCACTGCCATCGCATTGCATTCTTTTCAATCCTTTAAATCCTTCTGCATAATCGTAGGCATTCATGGCACGGATCTCTTCAGCACTTGCACTGATACTCCATTGATTATCCTGTATCAGGTAAATGATAGGCAATTGTTTTAACACGGCAAATTGCAGTGCTTCACTTACTTCTCCTTCTGTAATAGCACCATCGCCCATCGAACAAACAACAACAGGATTCTCTCCGTTCTCTCCTTTCTTTAAGATCTCTAGATTATGTTGTTCAAGATATTGTATACCCTGCGCCAAACCCGTTGTTGGGATGGCTTGCATACCCGTTGCACTACTTTGATGAATGATACCCGGTTTACCCGCAGTACGGTTACTGGGATGACAATAATAAGAACGGCCTGCAGAAAAAGGATCGTCTTTTTTCGCAAGCAATTGCAGCATTAATTCATACGGTGTGAAACCTGAAGCAATCATCATACTGTCATCACGATAATAGGGGCTTACCCAATCGCATGACTGCAACTGTAAACCTGTTGCGATCTGTATGGCTTCATGACCGCGAGACGTTGAATGCACATACTTACAAACCTGACGGTTTGCATCGTATGTGTCGCTCATAGCTTTGGCCGAAACCATTAGCTTGTATGCAGTTATCAATGTATCTCGGTTCAACATTATATATACCCGGTTTTTCTTCTTTATTTAATTTCCACTTCAAACATTTTTTCCTTTTCTAAAAATCCTTCCAACTTATCACCCACAACACATTCACCAACTCCTGCAGGTGTTCCTGTAAAAACAAGGTCTCCAATATTGAGTGAGAAATAATTTGAAATATGTGATACGATATGATCGAATGAAAAGATCATGTCCTTACTGTTCCCGTCCTGCACTTTTGCCTCATTATTGAGTAAGGAAAAATTGTGTTGCTTTTTTAATAATTCAGGAGTGATATCGATCCATTTACCAACAACAGCCGAATTATCCCAGGCTTTCGCTTTTTCCCAGGGCAATCCTTTTTTCTTTAATTCGTTTTGAATATCTCTGGCCGTAAAATCGATCCCTACGGTAAGTTTATTGTAGTATTTATTGGCTTGGCGTTCGGGAATATATTTCCCGTTCTTGCAGATATGCAATACCAGTTCTACTTCATAATGAAGTTCATTGGAAAATTCGGGATAATAGAATGGAGCATGACTCTGTAATAAAGCACTTTTGGGCTTCATGAATATTACAGGTTCTTCGGGAACAGCATTGCCTAATTCCTTTGCATGATCGCTATAATTTCGACCCACGCAGAATATTTTCATAGTTGTAGCATTAAATAGTAATTAAGCAACCTGCAACTTGTAGAGCTAAGAATAGCCCGGGATTAGTTTGTAATGGTTACTTGAATTATATTTCCACTAACTATAACTGTATAAATGCTTGTTTTATTATGTGAAGGATAAATTATTTATTGAATTCATTGCTTTCTCGATGCCCATAACCGCAAATGATTCAATGACTTCGGTACATTTTTCAATTTTCTGCTGTACCAGGGCCTGTTCTTCCGGCCACCAGCGACCCAGTACAAATTCTACCTGCATGCCTTTGGGAAAATTATTACCCGTACCAAAACGAAGCTTTGGATACTGATCTGTTCCTAAAGTAAGCTGAATATCTTTCAATCCATTATGCCCCCCTGCACTTCCGGAGGGGCGAAGCCGCAATTTAGAAAGCGGTAATGCCACTTCATCTACAATGGTCAATGTATTTTCCAATGCGATCTTTTCTTTGTCCATCCAATATTTGAAAGCTTTTCCGCTCAGGTTCATAAAAGTGGTAGGCTTGATACAGATGAATATTTTTCCCTTCCATTTTACTTCTGCCATATAAGCCAATCTGCCTAATTGAAACATGCCCCCATGCTTTAATACAAATGCATCCACCACATCAAAGCCGATATTATGCCTTGTACGGTGATACTCTGTTCCAACATTACCCAGACCAATGATCAGAAACTTATTCATTAATGTAAAAATATTGAAATAACCCGAGTTCGAATTAAGAAATAGAACACGGATGACACGGATCTTACTGATAAAAACGGATTTTGATACTACTGCACGGTATCAATGTGAAAATCACTTTTTGATTAGTCATTCAAGAAATATCTGTGAAAATCTGTTTCATCCGTGTTCCATTCCTTTTTTTGATCTTAATTATATTTTCGTATTCATTATTCCAATAAAAAATCCCTCAACAAATGTTGAAGGATTTTTATGATTAAAAGAACGTTGATTATTTTTTCTTGGCATCTTTAGCAGGAGCAGCAGCTTTCGCAGCAGGAGCAGCGGCAGCAGCAGGTGCAGCAACAGCGGTTGGTGCAGCATTTTCTTCCTGTTTCAATTGTCTGGTCAATACAACCGATGCAATAGGAATACGCGGAGAGTTCATGATCTCCAGGTGTTCATCCTTTACATCTTCTACACGAATGTTACCATTCAATTCCAGATTAGTGATATCTACTTCAATGAATTCTTTTAAATACTTTGGTAAGGTCTTTACGTTTAAAGATTTCATTTTAGTGATCAGTTTACCACCTTCTTTTACACCTACAGAAACGCCTGTAAATTTAATAGGCAAGGTAGCAACTACTTTTTTGTCGCCCACCAGTTCTAAAAGATCTACGTGAATTAAATCATCACTTACTTTATCAAATTGAAGATCCTTCAAAATGCAATTGTAAGTTTTGCCATCCACTTTTACTTCCGTTAACTGAAATTCTGCTGTGTAAACCAGGGGCCTGAAAGCCTTTGCAGGAGCAGAGAAATTGATCTCTTTTTCGCCTCCGTAAATTACACCTGGCACTGATTCCTGAGAGCGAAGCTGACGGGTGGCTTTTTTGCCGTATTCGGTCCTCAGTTGTCCTTCGATTGTAATTGTTTTCATTTTTTATGATTGTTTTATATTAAAGAACTACGTTGTAAAAGTCCTTAAGTCAGAAGTCGGAAAGTCAGATCATTCAACATCTAACATCCAACATTCAGCATCAAATTTGCTTATCTCTTCCTCTCAACTGCGAATGAATGAATAAAGAAGTAATACTCTTATTCTCATACGCATTTCTGATCGCTATTGCAAAAAGGTCGGCTACTGAAAGAACTTTTATTTTTTTTGTTTCCTTTTTTAAAGGGATCGTATCACAAACCACCAACTCTTCCAACACACTGTTTTCGATGTTCTCGTAAGCATCCCCACTTAAAACAGGATGCGTACACAATGCTCTTACACTTCTTGCTCCTTTTTCCATCAGCAGTTGTGCTGCTTTTGCCAATGTTCCGCCCGTATCACAAATATCATCGATCAATACAATGTCTCTGTCTTTCACTTCTCCTATCACCACCATGCTGGCTATCTCATTTGCTCTCTTTCTATGCTTGTCACAGATCACCATTTCGGCATTAAAAAAGCTGCTGATCTCTCTCACCCTGTTCGTACTTCCTACGTCGGGGGCGGCAAAGGTAAGGTTTGGCAATTTAAGTTGCTCAATGTATGGGATAAAAATTGCTGAACTATCCAGATGATCTACAGGTATTTCGAAGAAAGCCTGTATTTGGGGTGCATGTAAATCCATGGTAATCACCCTGTTAGCCCCTGCAGCCTGAAGCAAAGTGGCCACTAATTTACTCCCGATGGCCACACGGGGTTTATCCTTTCTATCCTGTCTGGCATAGCCATAATAAGGGATAACAACGATGATCTTATAGGCGCTGGCACGTTTTGCAGCATCGATCATCAATAAGAGTTCCATCAGATTATCCGTAGGCGCATAGGTGCTCTGCACCAGAAAAACATAGTCACCCCGAATACTCTCCAGAAATATGGGCTGAAATTCCCCATCACTGAAACGCTGTATATTGATCTTTCCTAAAGGTGCCCCGAAACGCTGAGATATTTTTTCGGCAAGCTTCTGCGAACCGATTCCTGAGAAGATTTTTACTGATGGGTTCATAGCATTACGAATTGCAGCGAAGATAAAGATTCGATGAAGAAATTGTAAATTGCTTTGTATTAATTTTTAAACCTTGTAATCACAAGCGTTTTTCTTTGCATATTCTCCTCCATGAATGCTAGTATATAAAAATAAATTCATGGATAAATTATCTATTAAAGAATGGGCCGAAGATGATCGTCCCAGAGAGAAACTCATTTTGAAAGGTGCTGTATCCCTAAGCAATTCCGAGCTGTTGGCCATTCTCATCAACAATGGCACAAAAGATAAGACAGCAGTTGATCTTGCTAAAGAATTATTGATCGCCGTCAATAATGATCTTCAAAAACTCGGCAAGCTTTCTGTACAGGACTATCTGCAGTTCAAGATCAAAGGTCTGGGTCCGGCAAAATCGATCATCATTTCTGCTGCACTGGAATTAGGCATTCGGAGAGAAATTGCCGTTCAAAAAAGAACCACCATCTTAAGCAGCAATGATATTGCCGGATATTTACGAGCCCAATTGCAATATAAAAAACAGGAAGTATTTGCCGTTGTGTTTTTAAACCGTGCCAATAAGATCCTGCATCACGAGGTTATCAGCGAAGGTGGTATCACGGGCACTGTTGCCGACCCGCGAATCATTTTAAAGAAAGCACTCGAACACAATGCCACTGCCATCATCCTTTCACACAATCATCCCAGCGGAAATTTAAAACCCAGCAGGCAGGATCAGGAACTCACTTACAAAATAAAAGAAGCCGCGAAATATTTCGACATCATCATTACCGATCACATCATTGTAAGTGATGAAGGATATTTCAGTTTTGCAGACGAAGGAATTTTATAAGAAGTTTCACACAAAGAAACTAAGTATACTACGACACAAAGATTTTACTATTCAAACCTTTCGTTGTGTTCTTTGTACCCTTTGCAGCTTTGTGTGAAATAAAACTAAGCTTGCGCCGTAGCCCCGCCAAAATTCATAAGAAGTTTCACACAAAGAAACTAAGTATACTACTACACAAAGATTTTACTATTCAAACTTTCCGTTGTGTTCTTTGTACCCTTTGCAGCTTTGTGTGAAATAAAACTAAGCTTGCGCCGTAGCCCCGCCAAAATTCATAAGAAGTTTCACACAAAGAAACTAAGTATACTACTACACAAAGATTTTACTATTCAAACTTTTCGTTGTGTTCTTTGTATCCTTTGCAGCTTTGTGTGAAATAAAACTACGCTTGCGCCGTAGGCCCGCCAAAATTCATCGGAATCTCAATTTGTTCCAGGTCCTGAATACTTCCATTCACTGCTTCATATTTTTCGATATTATCGATCATGGCTTTCATGAAGCGTTTGGCGTGCATGGGTGTAAAGATGATCCTGCTCTTTACTTTGCTTTTAGGAGTCCCGGGCATCACATTCACAAAATCTATTACAAACTCTGCATGACTATGTGTGATGATGGCAAGGTTTGCATAAGTGCCTTCTGCAACTTCTTCGGATATTTCGATGTTCAGTTGATTGGGTTGTTGTTGTTCGGCCATAAAATGATTTGTAAATAAATATCCAACTATTTCAGGTATTGCTGCATTTTATTTTTCGTTGAGATAATATACCAGGTCCATTAAAAAGATCTCATTGATATCATCATATCTATGTCCCGAAAAGTATTTGTCGACTTTGGCAGCATCTTCAAAAAAAACAGCCTTGATCGATTTCTTCTTCAGTTCAACCCTGCGCAGGATATTGTTAGGTGCAACCACAAAATAGATCGCTTCATCCACATACTCATCATAATTATTTCCGCGCTCGGTCAACCCATTGCTTACATAATTGGCCTTAGTGAATTTTGTAGTAATGGATTTATACAATGCATACTTGCCTCCTGCTTTTACCAAAACGATCTGGAAATTCTGTGCACTGATCAATGGTACTTTTTCAAAATCAATGGTCGCATTATCCTCCATTAAGCTGAATGATTTTATATTTTGTTTGTCCAGTTCTATCATCACATTTTTATCCTGTGCCAGAATGGCCATCAGGTTTTTTGCAACCTTATCATAATTGAAAACATATTTATCATTATTGAACAATACATTTTGTACCGTCAGCACAGATCCTTTTACCCACTTGTCGTATAAATAACGGCTTCCCTTGGTATCTTCTTTATGGGCAAAGACCGGAATCGCAGAACCCATATACAAATTACTGGTTGGAAGTGTAACATTGTAATGTACATTTTCAGCGCTTGATTTTAATCCAGCATGTTCTATCACAGAATTACTGGTAGAGAAATTCTCTCCCATTTTAAAATCATTGAGCGTACTGGCAATGATCTGCTGATCGGCAATGGAAGTTTGTCCTGTTGCCAATGCCGGTGCCGATGAAGCAGCAACACTCACATCATTCAGTTTATTTACATCAGCATTCAACACGATCAATAAGCTATCTTGCTTGTCGATCTTCACGATGGCCTCTTTATATCCCACGGCTTTAATCGTAATGGTATTACCTGATTGAACGAGTATTTTAAAGAAACCCAAAGAATCGGCAATGCTGTTTTTTAGGGTATTGTCTGCTTTCAGAATGATGGAAGCAAAAGAGATGGGCTTGCCTTCTTTTGATTTTACCAAGCCGCTAATGCTGCGATTCGTTTGATTAACAGAACCCGTTTGCGTGAACCCGTAACCATAAAATAAAACCAATGCTGCTAATAAGAATAATGTCCTTTTCATAAAACGATTTGAAAGAATCTGATAATTTGGAATGCAAAATAATTACATTTTATCGAGAGCACCGAAACTGATATATGGAAGGGTAAACACATAAAAAAGCTGCCTGAAATCAGGCAGCTTTTTGTTATATTTTTTTGAAACTTATTAGTGACCCGTATATTCATCAGTAAAATACCTTCCGGCCCCTGCACTGTTTACAAGATTGTACGTAAACTTAAAGTGCTTGTTAACCCCATCTGCCAGAATGATACTTGCATCGGTAAAAGATAATGCGCCAATTGCACCAGTAATACTGTTGGTCACATCATCCGGATTTATATGCACTGCAAAATTGCTGAGTGTTCCGCCTGTATTTGTAAAAGTTAATACATAGCGAATATTCAGACCGTTCTGAGTACCATAACCGCTCTGAAATTCAACAGTGGTAGGATCATCAGGTAATCCTGTAAGTGAATAATTTCCTATAGTTCCAGGAGCACCAGTACCTGCACCATTTTGCCATCTATTGTAAAGATCAGTGTAATTACCTGCCAATGGATTACCAATAGTATGCAGATAATAAACACCGAAATTACCGCTGATCGTATTTCCTCCACCATCTGAAATGGCTATAGCAGCCATATAGTTCTTGGTAGGATCAACTTTGGTAGGATAAAAAGTAACATTCACTGTTGCCTGTTGTGTTCCTGCTTTTATCACAACTGTTTTTGACGGAAATGAATAAACAGAATCAGGGATGGCTAAATATTGAGGGCCTGTAGAATTTGCCGTATTATAAGCAGTGCGTGCAGCATCACTTACAGCTAAAGTAACCGTAATATCCTTTGTTGGGATAATGGTTAAATTAACAGTTACTGGTACAACAATATTAGTGGTTACGCCTGCAGTAAGTACCGTAGCTGAAGCAAAATATTCTATTCCTGAATACGGGATTTCCGCAATGGAAGTCTGCGTATTCAGCCCATTGGTATTAATGGACGTATCCTTTACGCAGCCGGTAAAACCAACAGCGAGGACACCTAAGATTATGGTTAATATTTTTTTCATAATTAGTTTATTTTACTTTTAAAAGTTAAGGCATCCAGAAAATTTTTGATGTAATTGCATTGATAGATCCCTGTGCATTTACATTGTTAGTATTGTAATTGTATTCAGATGTAGGATACAATAATCTGTAAGGCACATGCGCTGCAGTAGTACCCGGATATACTGAAACCGGTAAATCTGAGGGGATACCTAACCTTCTCCAGTCGTTCCATGATTCCAAAGGATCAATAGTGTTCAAAGCTGCCCATTTCTGTATGATGATCGTTTTGATGGGGTTGGATGAACCTGCAAAATTAGTATTATCACCTGGCTGCGCTGTATAGGTTGTAGCTGCAGCTGCATAACTTGCTACACCCAAATAACGGAATGATTCAGATACAGCAGATTGATATAAAGTAGCTGCACTTCCTGTTAAATAACCTCTCTGCACCGCTTCAGCCTGTAAGAACAAACTTTCGGTAGAAGAAAGAATTACCGCACCCTGAGAAGCCGATTTCAGCAAACCTGAAGTTTGAGTGGCACCTGTTGGGTTCCCGCCGATACCTGAAATAGTGGTATTATGTTCTGTTCCGCCTGCGGTACTTCCAAATGCACGACCCTGAACTACTCCATTACTGTTTACAGTATAGATCAAAGAAATTCTAGGATCGCTGGTTGCTTTATAGAAATTCACTGCATAAGAACATGCTCTGAAATATGGTTTATTACCTGCATCACTTAAAGTGGTGGTATATCCAATCTCCTGCCATAATGGATTTTGTTGATTACCCGCACCATTATTATATCCGGGGTTAACTGTAGCGTCAGCACCTGTTCCAATAAAGCTTGCAGTAGTTAAACCTGTTAACTTGGATTGAATATAAGCAGGACCACCTGAACTTTGTGTAAGATTCATTAATATTCTCAATTTCAATGTATTGGCAAATGTTACCCATTTGGTCATGGATCCACCATACATCACATCATATCCACCGGGATTATCGGCAGCAGCAGTAGCCGCTTTGATCATAGTAACAGCTGAATCCAGTTGATTCACCAGACTAGGGTAAATAGCAGTTGCATTATCATAGGCAGGGAAATTATTTGCCCCACCATTCAATGCAGCACTATACGGTACATTATTATAAATATCCACTAATCTTTGGTACAGAAAAACCTTCATGATCTTTGAAATACCTAGGTAGTTGGCACCTGCAACAGGTGTACTCGCATAATATTTATCGATCTGTAACAGATTTTCCAAAGTTGGATAACTGTTATCCCAGATAGAAGAACCGAAATCTGTAGTAAGATTATAGGTTAGCAATGCAGAACTGGGGATATAATCTCCACTCACTGACCAGTAACCCATATACAAATTGAACAGGTCGTTTCCTGATTGTGATCCGCCACCGGGATTTCCTACTGAAAGGTCAGCAGCAGATTTTAATGCTCCGGATAATATTAAATTAGGCGAAACAGTGGATGGCTGATTGGGATTGTTCGCGTTAATATCGAACGTGCCTTTTTTACAACCCGCTGCTACCAAGAGCAGAGCTGAGGTTGAAATTAAAAATGTTGATCTTATTTTCTTTAACATAAAAATGCGTTTTTAATTTAGTTAGAATGTTACAGATAAAGTTGCACTGAATATTCTGGATGGCGGAGCTTGGTTTTCAGAAGTTCTGCCCACACCGTTTCCTGTATCTTCACTAAATTCAGGATCAGTCCATAAATTGGTCTTTGGTCTTATCATTAAAAGATTACGACCGGATACTGTAAATGTAGCTCTCTGAACAACTTTTGCCCATGATAAAGCTGATTTAGGAATTTCGTATCCAATAGCTACTTCTCTCAGTTTCAAAGCAGATGCACTGGTAACATAGTTGCCACCTACACTGCGGTATAAACCGGGCCAGAAATTGAAATTACCATCATCTGTAGTAATGGTTGTATTAGGTGTTGATTTACCACCTGATACTGTAACAGAATTAGGGAATACAAAACGCTGACGGTTTTGAGAAGCCGAAGTTTGACTGATACCTGTAAAATCGCTATACTGACCAATAGAATTAAATATTTTATAACCACCGCGATAATCGCCTGTTACAGTAAATACAAAGCTCTTCCAAGTTAAGCTGGTTGTTAAACCAACGATATCGGTAGGAGTTGCACCACCAAACACTGATAAAGCAGAAGCACGTGTTGGGTTACCCGTAACACCATCTACAATTACTGAACCTGCAGCATCTCTTACCCAGTCGCGGGTTTGAATAACCGGGAAAGGATTTCCCACTACAGCAAAAGCATTACCATTATTACCACCAAGACCCAGTGATTGAACACCACCATTGATAGAAACCACATTGCTCTTGATATGTGTGTAGTTCATGGTAATATTCCAGTTCACTGATTTACTTCTCAGCACATTTGCTTTTAATTCAAATTCAAGACCTGTATTCTTGGTATGCGCAGCATTGATCAACGCATTGTAGAAACCGGTAGAAGAAGCTGTATTAGCAGTAACGATACCGTCTGTTAATTCACTCTGGAAATAAACACCGGTGAAATAGAATCTGTTCTTTAAAAATCCTAATTCTACACCCACTTCATTTTCTGCAACTTTTTCAGGTTTGATATTAGGATTAGCAATAGTGGTATTGATTGCATAACCACCCAAACTTCCGTAAGGGAAACCACTGGCCACATTATAAGTTGGATAAATTCCATAAGCACCACCGGCGATATATTGAGAACCACCGCCCAAAGGAGAAGCATTACCTGTAACAGAATAAGCAGCTCTTAATTTGGCAAAGCTTAAGAAATTGTTTTTCACGATAGAAGGGAACATATCACTCAGCACAAAAGACGCATCAATATCCCAATAAGGAATAAAACGGTTGTCTTTTGATAATCTTGAATCGATATCACCTCTGTATGAACCATGCAGGAAAGCATAGTTTTTATAACCAACGGTTGCCTCACCAAATACACCCAGTTTTCGGGCTTCTTTAGAATAGTTATTACCGGTAGAACCTACACTTGGTATACCTGATATATTGGTGATATTGAAAACGGGAACCACCAATGCAGGTGCAGAAACATAGATACCGCTGATGCTGTTATCCAGGAAACTGGTACCCAAACTGGCTTTTAAATTAAAATCATTATTCAGATTCTTATCAAAACTTGCTACGAAATCTGATGACAATAAGAAGTTATTGTATTCAGAAGAAGTATACGCTGCAGCGATACCGTTAGCACCGGCTGAAGAAGCTGTATATTTTGGTGATTCCTGAACTGTATCCAATGCTGACCCTGAAGGGTTTGAATAAATTACAGTTGAATTGGTTCTGGCATAAACAGAATATATTTTAGGATTCTGTGTATACTCATATTTGCTGGTCCAATCGCTCGCACTTAAACGATACGACAGGTTTAACCATTTAACGGGTTTTAAATTGAACTGTACATTACCTGTAAAAGTATTATCGGTTGTTTTATTACGCATATTATCGATATCCCAATAAGGATTATCGAAATAGTCATTATAGTAACCGTTCAGATCTGCGAATTTATTATTTCTCCAGTCCTTCAAACTTGTTAAAGGAACCTGAGCAGGCGTATTCATTACATTTTCATAAACTGTACCGGTATTAGTTACATCAGTATGTTTATAAGTGTATGCTGCACTATAGCTCGCCGAAAAAATGCCATAGGTCTTAGAACCACCTACACGAAATACATCACGTCTTCCCATATCACCCGGCATGATGGCTTTTGTAACGATATCCTGCAAACTCATAAAGAATCTGCTGTTATCATCACCGCCCTGATAAGACAAGTTGTTTTGAGTAGTGATACCTGTATTGAAGAATTTCTTCTTTTCATCAGGTTGTGCAGAATATGGAACCATTAAGAGACTACCATCAGCAACCGGTCTTCCCAAAGGAACCATTTTGCCGTTGAATCTTGGCCCGTAACTCTGATTTTCGTAAGGGATATAAGTAGAAAGATCAGTAAAATCATTTACAAATTGTTCACCACCATTACTACCGAATTGATTTTGCAAAGCCATTTGGTATGACAATGTTTCCATCTGAACAGTAGAAGAGAAAGTAACGTTTGCTTTACCTCTTGTTCCTTTTTTAGTTGTTATGATCAATACACCGTTAGAGGCATCAGATCCGTAGATCGCAGATGCACTCGCACCTTTCAACACGTTGATATCATTGATATCATCCGGATTTAAAGTACTGATATCGTTATAGAAGATAGCACCATCCACAACAACCAATGGCTGGTTATTACCGGTCAGTGATCTGTTACCGCGTAAAGTAACACGTGTTGGAGCAAATACACCATTATTGGTAGTGTTCACCTGCAAGCCGGCAACTTTACCGGTCAAACCGTTAACTACACTTACGGGTTTTGCAACCACCAAGTCTTTACTTTGAACAGTTGTAGCAGAATAACCTAATTCTTTGCTTTGTTTCTGAATACCTAATGCTGTTGTTACAACTACTTCAGAAAGGTTGTTTACAACCCTTACGGCAGAAATACTGAGCATCGGCTCGTTTGTAACTTTTACTTCCTGGTTTTGTAAGCCAATACCGGAAATTGCCAAAACATCTCCTGTTTTAGCCTTGATGGTAAAAATACCCTGATCATTAGCTGCAACCGTGTTTTTAGTTCCTTTAACGGTAACAGTAACATAAGGTACCACATTTCCACTCGCGTCTGTAACCTTACCGGTAACTGAGCGGACCTGTGCATTCGCTGATGCAATAACAAGCAACAGCACTGTTAAAAGTGAAAGAATTTTTCTCATGTGCGTGTGTTTTAAACTTTTTTGAATTGCGAAAATAAAGGAATAAGAACAAAAAGTTAAATATTAACCAAAAAAATGTTAATTCGGTACCAACGGAAAACAGTATGACAGGGTTATTATCGCTATCGCTGCACTAATTTTAACAAAGTCCCGATTTTTATGACAAAAATCAACTATTTTCCATTGATATTCAATTAGATAGATCGAAATTAATTTTTTAAAATAATTACTACCAAAAAACTGATAAAGCCCACACATATCATGATCTGCGATTATATGATAAAAATCATACGATTTATCCATATTCTTTTTTACGATACTTTTTGCCTGAACGCGATTTAAGTGCCATTTGAACAAATATATTATATATGTTACTTATTTTAACTTTATGTACAATTGGAATGAATAACTTGGCGTTCACGGAACCTATATTGCAGGAATAAATAAAGAATCATTTTGGGGCTGCTTCACGAATGGCAGGTTGTCTGATCTCAATAAGACGTAAAAATGATAGAAAATTTCCCTTCGCTACAGTAGATACTGGATCAGAAACTGCTCCTAATAGCTTGAGAAATTTTTTAAGCAGACATCTAAAAAAGCAAATTAATAGTACAACATCAAAATAATGAATTAGGCTGATAGTAAAGGTTCCCCCCTAAGAATATTGAGTAATCGAAAGATATTGTCGCGATGAAATATATACAAATGGCAATGATGAAAACCCTATGCTGAATTTAGAATATTTATAGTATGATCTGACTGCATAAAAAAAGCCGTTTGATAATAAATTATCAAACGGCTTCTCGTTTTAAGTATTAATATTAAATAGGATCCTCTTATCTGTTTAAAACAGATGTATGATTATAATTGTTACCATCACCGGCATATTTAACGGTACAATTAATATTAAAAGTGCTCTTGCAGGAAGAAAAAGTACCGGTAGCTTTTATTGTTGACATTCCTGAACCATCATTAAAGTAATTTTGAAGTGGTATTGTAATAGTAGGGTTAACAGGATCGGTCCAGTCCAATGTTGCAGTTAAACCCGGCGTAATAACAGGATCAGTTGACCTAAAGCCACCGCTTGCTGTTGCATAACCCCAACCATTATCAGGAGTAGCGCCTATATTTTTTAATGTAATGGTAGCAGATACAGAAGAAACGGCTACCCAATTTGAGATCGATGCTGTGTATTTTGGTTTTGCGCTGATCACCCCGTTATAATAATCAGTTGACTGTGTATAATTACCGGTTAGATTAGCAGGTACAACAGCACAAATGGGTTGTTGTATGATTACAAAGAATGAATCCGAACCATTATTAACTGAATACCCCGCACCTGATAGCTTAACTTTTACCGTATCGGTACCACCGGCAGCATAAGCAGAAAAATTTCCCTGAAAACGAAGTGAGTCAATTAAAGCTCCCGCCTTAACTATAACGGTAGCAGGTGCAGTAAATTGATTTCCTGCAACAGCAGTTCTGGAACTATACGAAACATTAATTGTTCTGTCAACAGTACTGATTGTTGATAGCCCTACAGGAATTACCAAAGGACCGCTGGTGCTTTTCAACAAATAGGTGCTGCTGAAGTATCCTGAAGCGGGAATGAATTGAACGTAAGTTACCTGTGCAAGAGGTGCTGTTGTTGAGTCGCTTTTTCCGCAAGAAAGAATTAAAGCAGAAACTACTGTTCCCAAAAGAAACAAACTAAACAACCTCTTCTTAAACCAGTTTAATATAAACATTGTAAAAATTTTATTGTTAAAAAATTATCTTGGTCCGATGTACTTCAATGTGTCATAGATCATTTGATCTACTCGTCCATTTTGTTTCATAATATAAGCCGCATAAATTGTTTTAGTGGCCGGGTCATATCGGCTGTTTGTAACAGATGGATTCAGCAACAAAAATCTACCTCTTCCATCATCAGGAGTAGTATTCGTTACGGATACTAAATTATTGGTTGTTAGATCAAATGTAAATTGAGGAGTAGTAGCACCAAAAGCAGTGGCGCCGGCATTTCCGGTTGTAAATGCTGGTTGCAAATTATCTCCTCTGTAAGCATCAGCAAATGTATTGGTAGTAGCTCCTGAAGTTACTAAACCGATAATGCTTCTGCCATCGCTGCCGGCCGGCCAATCTCCTGTCAGATTATCAGAAATACCATAAGCACCCCATCCAACTGTTTTAATTCGGAGGCTGTAATTTCCATCGTATTTATTTTTGATTCCAATGGCTACAATCCCTGTACTGAGATTGCTGCTTACATTGTATGAACCATCAACACTTGCAATTGAAAATGCAAAAGCTAATCCACCCGCCAGATAATTATTAGGAGTAAATTTAACTTGCAGGTATCCTGTATTAGAACCCGCCGGAATGGTTACTACATTTCCCACATTTATAATTGTATAAATATTGGTTGGCGGTAAAACATAGTTGGTACCATTTGCAGCATTGTAGTTTGCTAAAACATTCGCGTCTAATTTTAATGTCACATGTATGTCTTGTGCTGCCGCAGAAGCACTGGCCAGTGTAACCGGAATTAAATTTACAGTTGTGTCATTCGGCGAAGTATTTACCGATAAAAACTGAAAATTGATATTAGAGGTTACTGTTAAAGAGATCTCTACCGCATTTTGTGCTGTTGATGAACGTACCGATTGTGTAGTCCCATTATCGTAGTTGCTGTCTTTCAAACAACCTGTCAACGCAACCAAACAGATGCAGGTGGATGCAATCGTTAATTTAAATAAGTTGATTTTCATAATTATTTTTTTACTTTTTTAATATTAAGGTTGCCAGAATAATTTTGAAGAGAATTGATTGATTGTACCAACTGCATTCACATTAGCACTGTTTGTTGTGTATTCGCTTTGCGGATATAATAATCTGGACGGTAACACAGATGAAATTTTAGAAGGATCTGCTGATATATAACTCATATCTGTTAGCATATTCAAACGACGTATATCGCACCATGATTCCAAAGGATCAACCCCTGTATTACTGATATATTTTTGATAGGCGATAAACTTTGCCTGACTTGCAGCAGTAGTTCCTGCATTTGCCCAGATCGCACTTGTTGCCGTTGTATAATAAGCTGTAGCGGCAGCAGCAGCATTATTCACGCCCAACCATAAAAATGATTCAGTAACAGCATTTTGATAAGCTGTTTGTGCAGAGCCGGGTAACCATCCTCTGGCAATAGCTTCTGCTTCCATGAACATACTTTCAAAAGAAGTAAAGATCCATTGCCTCTGTGTTGCACTACCTGCTAAGCCCGAACCGGGTTTTGACAAAGCTGTTCCGATGGGATTTGAAGCAGGTGCTGCAAGCCCGTAAATAGCACCAGCAGGAGAAGAACCACCTCCGCTTGGGTTAAGGAAGAAATAACTCAAACGTCCGTCATTATTTGCTTTTAATATATTAACGATATAAGCGTTGGCTCTGAATGTGGCACTTGCATCACTTCCCGTAGGTGATAATCCATAGTTGCCATAAAAAGGAGATTGTTTATTCGCATCGTTTGAATAACCGGGATTCACACTAATTGTTTCTCCGGAATGCAATACACCACCATTTGCTACAATTTTAGCAGCTTCTGCAGTAGCAGAAAAACCTGATACCTGAGATTGCCTTATTAATAACCTTAACTTAAGTGTATTTGCAAATTTTATCCATTTTGTTTTATTGCCACTGTTAACGTCATCAACTGTTGCAAAAGTACTCTTAGCGGTTTTACCCATATAGAGAATAGCTGTATCTAAACTCTTTTGTAAAGACGCATAAATATCAGTCGACTTATCATAAACAGGTTGTAGATATTGGTCATTGTTAAAAGCCTGAGAATAAGGAATATCACCGAATACATCTGTTAGGTCTTGCCAGAGCTTTGCAGACAGGATCATCGATGCAGCGCTTAAAACTGTATCGCCTTCTGCAAGCGCTTTTGTCTTTACCTGATACAGATCAAAAAGTACATCATACCCGTTCGTAAAATAACCATCTCCAAAACTTGTATTAAAGTTGTAGGTTATTTCATCTTTACTGGGTGCATAATCACCGGGGTTACTGAAGTAGCCTACCCAATGATGAATGAAAACACCGCCGGCCTGCCTGGAACCCACCGCATTTGCCGCTTGCGGAAAGATAAGTTCGGGAGTAATATTATCACCGGTAACACGGTTAGGATCGGTATTCACATCCAAGAAGCCTTTATTACAACCTGTAGTGATTAATGCAGCTGCAACTAACAGCGACATTACCTGAATAAGTTTATTTTTTATATATTTCATGATATGCATAATTTGATATTATTAAAATTGTACAGTTATTGAACCACCGAATAATCTGGAAGCAGGTGATTGAAAAGAACTGGCTAAACCAAATGTGTTACCGGTTGCTGAATAATTAAATTCAGGATCACCCCATTGATTCGACTTTGGAACTATTAACAAAAGGTTTTTACCTACTGCACTAACTGTAAACTTTTTAATATACTTCCATTTCCCAAACCATTTTTGTGGGAGATTATATGAAATATTCAATTCTCTTAATCTCCATGCTGCTGCACTACTGAAATAATTGGTTGCGATGGCAGTATTCGATGGACCACTTGTCCAAAAATCAGCATTACCGGAAGCCACCTGCACATTATTGTTGGCTACCAATTTTCCGCTTGCATCTGCATATACTGAATTAGGGAAAACAAATCTTCTACGTCCATATTCCGCACTTCTTGCAGAAACGCCCGAAAAATCCGCATCACTTCCTATACCTGAATAAAACTCGTGACCACCTTTATATTCCCAGGTCATTGCAACAGAGAAATTACCTACCGAATAAGAAGGTGTTAAACCTACTACCCAAAGAGGTAAGGATCTGCCCATGGTAATTAAATTAGGATTTTGAGAAGGTAAACCTGTATTTCTATCAACAATTACTTTACCGTAAGTAGGACTTCCTTTCGTTGAATCTCTTGTATAGTCGGACAATTGAAATTGAAATGCAGGTCCGCCAACCTGAGCAATATTATTAATAGTAGGACTATTACTGGCAATTTGTGTAAACCCTGAATTGCCTCCTATTATAACAGGAATATTGCCTAAGGTATTTGTAACCTTATTATCATTATAAGTGGCATTTACTTTGAAATTGATCCTTCCTTTACCAATCTTAACTAATGGTGTTAAATTAAGATCCATTTCTACGCCGCTATTTGTAAAGCTGGCTGCATTAGCTAAACCGGTTGAATAACCCGTAGTATAAGATTGAGAAACATTTAAGATCTGATCTGTATTATTTTGATAGAAGTAAGTTGCTTCGAAATTGATCCTGTTTTTATAGAAACTTAATTCAACACCTATCTCTTTCGTATTTACAAACTCGGGTTTCAAGTTAGGATTTGGTATTGTTTGATTGGCTGTGTAACCGGCTGTATTTCCATAAGGAAAACCACCGGGTTGAGAATAGGTTGCCTGTAATGCATAAGCACCCAGGTTAACGTTTCCTGATTTTGATATAGCACCTCTGATCTTGGCATACGAAAGCAGTGTATTACTTTTCAGAGAAGGAATGGCATCTGTAAGAATAACAGCAGCATTAACCGCAGGATAGAAAAATGATCTGTTTTGTTTCAATAATCTACTGTCCCAGTCATTTCGTCCTGTAAATTCTGCACTGGCCCATCCTTTGTAATTAAAACCAACTGTTCCGTAAGCAGACTCTAATCTCGTTGTTTGATCATAGTTATTACCTGCAGGTACATTTGCATCACCACTACGAACAGATACATTATATAAATAAGGTACCACCAAATTGTTTCCGCCTAACCCAACTTCTTTTGCCACATTCTGCCTAACACTCCCGCCCACTAAATATTTAACTGCCAGATCCTTATTTATTTTATGATCCCCACTTAAATAATAGTCGAAATTAACTCTTGAAGAAGTTGACTCATCGTCAAACACATTACCGGGCAGGTTTTGGTAATCTGTACTACTACGATTCTTAATAGCCCAATCACTTACTACTACCGGAGCTGTTGTATTCTTGTAGTTTTTAAATGCCAAACTTGTACTCAATCTGGCTGTAGCTTTTAACCATGGAAGTACTTGGTAACTGGCATCAATGTTTCCAAGCAGATCATCTTCCCTTCCTTTCTGACGGATATTGCCTATTGCCCAATAAGGGTTCACAGCAAAATCATTAAAATAATTAGAATATTGAGCAAATTTATTGTTCTGCCAATCTTTATAATCCAATAAAGGAACATTATCAGGAACCTGCATTACCAGGAAAAATATACCGCCATTATAAGCAGAAGCAAATCTGCCTGCTAATCCGGCTTCATTCACAACATCATAATTAGACAGCACATAGTTCAATCCATAATTCACAGAGAATTTTCCGTATTTTTTTCCGCCATTGAATCTAAAGCTGGTTCTTCTGTTTTTATCATCCGGAATTAATCCCTTGATATTAGCATCCTCAACAGACATATAAAAATCTTCTCCTGCTACTGATATGGAGTTTTGAAAAGTTAAACCCGAATTCCAGAAATTGATCTTGTCTTTTTGATGCAGATTAGAATAAGGACCACTTTGAAATGTTCCATCTTCTAAAACACGACCTATTTGTTTTATTGTACCATCAAAAGCAGGGCCATATAACTGGTTTTCATAAGGAACATTTAAAGGATTACCATATTGATCAACATAAGGAGCTCCTTCTCCACCCCATGCACCAAACTGATGTTGGAATTTAGGGAAGAAAGAAACCTTTGTTGCCTGAACGGAAGAATTTAAAGTAACGGTTGGTGTTTTACCACCTCTTTTAGTTGTAATGACAATTACACCATTTACCGCATCCGGTCCATAGATGGCTGCAGAAGCCGCACTTTTCAAAATTGTTAAGTCTTGAACATCATCAGGAGGTATGGAAGAAAGATAACCTAAAGGGGTAGGTGCTCCATCCACCACTAACATGGGGTTATTGTTTCCTGTAAGAGATCTGATCCCTCTGATATTAATTTTAGAATTTTCGAATACACCACTATTCACTGTACTGATATTCAAGCCCGAGATCTTACCATTCAAGGATTGCTGAATATTCACAGATTTCGCTTGTGTAAGTTCTTTATTGGTGATGGTTGTGGCAGCGTACCCTAATTCTTTCGACTGTCTTTTAACACCCATAACAGTTGTAACCACAACATCAGCGATCGTAACCTCTGTGGATTCTAACGAGATCTTTAAGCTGGTTTGCGTTCCAACTTTAATTTCTCTGCCCGTAAAACCTACAGAAGAAATCAATAAAATATCTGCTGCAGATGCGTTAATGGTAAAAGCTCCATTTGCATCAGCCGAAGTTGCCTGATTGGAACCTTTTACTATAATACTGGCAAAGGGTACCGGTTGCCCTTTATCGTCTGTAATTTTTCCGGAAACCGGATGAACTTGAGCTGTTGCAAAAAGCGTGCATAGCATTGCAAATCCTACTAGGGAAAGAATTTTTCTCATGAGCATTTATTTTGTATTAGACTTATATAAAAAAGGCAGCAACCATTATAAAAGCCGCTTGTTTAGGTTCGGCTTAAATCTCTTTTCTATCATTCCTTTCCTACCGATAAAATATTGTGCAGAGTGCTTGTAGAGGCATTCTTAAGCAAGTTGGTTATGATTAGAATTAGAGAGAAAAATAAAGTGCTAAATTAACTTGAAGTGATTATTTTATTTTATGATTTTTGTCATGCTGCAATACGACATATTATTTATATAATAAATATTATTATTTACACAAGTATACTACAACATTGCATTTTACTTTCACCGCATTAAAAAAGCCAGAACTAAGCCCAGTGCATGTTTCAATTTGATTAACAACTTCTGATCTGTCTTTTACGTTCACTTTTTGTCATGCTATTTTCAGATAAAAAACACGATGTTGTAACAGCAATGTTTTTTCAAATTAATAACCGATTTAATCAGGCATAAAACCTGATTTGTTATTGACTCAAATCATCATTATAAATGATTCCTATCTTCTTATCCTCAGCTTCATATCTTTTTGCTGCTTTCTTCGGGAGTTCTTCGAGTGGACTGCAATAAAACAGCAAGAAGACAGCAAGAGATCACGAAGGAATTACGAAGAAAGTGGGTAGAAAGGTGGAAGGTGGAGGGTGGAGGGTGGAAGGCTAAAAGCTAAAAGCCAAAAGCTAAGGGCTAATCTACAATTAGGGCTATTCAAAAGATGAGATTACATTTGCAGCCATGATAGTTTTAGACGGAAAAATAGCATCCCAGTCAGTAAAAGACAGCCTGAAGCTGCAGGTTGCGGAATTAATGGCTGCGGGTAAAAGGGCACCTCATCTTGCCGTGATCATTGTGGGTAATAACGGAGCCAGTGAGACCTATGTGGCCAGTAAAGTGAAAAATTGTGCCGAGATCGGCTTTACCAGCACTTTGATCCGGTTAGAGGATAGTATCGACGAAAATGTGTTGCTCTTACAGATCGAAGCATTAAATAATGATGCCGCCATCGATGGTATCCTGGTACAGCTTCCTTTACCCAAACAGATCAACGAACAAAAAGTGATCGAAGCCATCACCCCGGCAAAAGACGTGGATGGATTTCACCCTGTTAATGTAGGTAAGCTCGTACAAGGTTTACCCACTTTTATTAGCGCCACCCCTTTTGGCATCATGCTCATGCTTGAATATTATAAAATTGAAACAAAAGGGAAACATGCTATTGTAATTGGTAGAAGTAATATTGTTGGCAGACCGATGAGCATCTTATTAAGCAGTAACAGCAAATTTGGGAATTGTACAGTTACGATCTGTCATTCGCATACCCCCAACCTAAAAGAAATTTGTTTGCAGGGCGATATCATTGTAGCTGCATTGGGCAGACCCGAATTTGTAAAAGCCGATATGGTAAAAACCGGTGCCGTTGTGATCGATGTGGGTATCACCCGTGTCGAAGATGCCACAGCCAAAAAAGGTTTCCGTATCAAAGGCGATGTGGCTTATGATGAAGTGGCCGCAAAAGCATCTGCCATTACTCCTGTTCCCGGTGGTGTTGGATTAATGACCATTGCAGGATTGTTGAAAAATACATTGCAAGCATACTATGATAGATGCTAGATGTTGGATGTTAAATGAAAAATTTTTATAGTTGATTGTCACCCTGTTCATGGGACAACTTTTGATACTTTAACATCAACATTTGAAACGAGCTGTCACCTTGAGGCTCTCGAAAGGTGAATTTTAAAAAGAGCTTATCATTAATCCTTCATGCTTCGAGAGCCTCAGCATGACATCTAACTTTTAAATTAAAACATCAAATACTAAATATCAATTCAAGAATAATATTCACTTTTATTCCATCATTTAACATCAAGCATCTAACATTTAACATTATTCAATGTCGCATTCAACATCTAACATTCAACATTCAACATTGCCCGTCATGGAATCCTTCTACACTTTACAGGGTGAAGGATCACATCAGGGCCGTGCCGCCTATTTTATTCGCCTGGGGGGATGCGATGTGGGTTGCGTTTGGTGCGATGTAAAAGATAGTTGGGATGCAGATGCACATCCGAAGTTTAATGTGGAAGAAATAGTAGAGAAAGCTGTTGCTTCCGTCAACCGTCAACTGTCAACCGTCTACCGTCATCTCGCGGTTATAACAGGGGGCGAACCATTAATGCATAACCTGGATGAATTAACAGCACAATTACAAGCCGCAGGTTTTGAAACAAATATTGAAACATCGGGTTCTTCACCCTTCAGCGGAAGATGGGATTGGATCTGTCTTTCGCCCAAAAAATTCAAGGAACCCTTAGCTGAAATATTGCCTCTTGCCAACGAATTGAAAGTGGTGGTCTTTAATAAATCGGATTTTGACTGGGCTGAAACCTATGCTGCTAAAGTTTCGCCGCAATGCAAATTATACCTGCAACCCGAATGGGATAAAGCAGCTGCCGTTACCCCATTGATCATTGAATACATCAAACAACATCCGCAATGGCAATTGAGTTTGCAGATCCACAAATACATCAATGTACCCTAACTGATGCTAAATGTTAGATTTTAAATGAAGGAAGTCTCTGTTCATGTCTCATCTAACATTTAACATCTAACATTTATCATTTTTATCGAACTTGGTTATATAATCATTTCATGAAAAAATATTTATTCATTCTTTTTTGCTGTGTAGTGGTTTCTTCAGAAGCACAGACTTATAATCCCGATCACATCAGTGCAAAAGCTATGGCGGTATATGATAAGGCCATACAGCAATTAAGCGACGGAATGATCAAAGATGCTTTGCCCTTATTATTAAGAGCTGTTGCACTCGATTCTAATTATCTGGATGCCTATCTTTCTCTGGCCGGTGCATATGGCGAATTAAAAAATTATGCTAAGTCTGTTGAGTGGTATGAAAAAGTAAAAAATAAAGACAGTGTTTATTTTAAAGTATATCATCTTCCCTACTCTATTAATTTGGCAGGGCTTGGCAAATTTGAAGAAGCACTGAATGCCATCAATATTTTTTTATCCATTCCCAATATCAGCGAAAGGGGTTTAAAAAGTGCATCCTATCGCAAAAGATGTTTTGAATTTGCTGTGGATTACAGATCGAAACATCCGGTTTCAGATTATGCATTCGCTCCCGTAAATATGGGCGACAGTGTAAACTCTGAAAAATCAGAATATTATCCCTCAGTAACATTTGATGACAGTTTATTGGTGTTCACAAAAAGAGGAGAAGGCTTTCGTGAAGATTTTATGCAAAGCACTTTGCGCAACGGTGTTTTTTCAAAAGCAACATTAATCAATGGTGATATTAATAATGAGCCTTCAAAAGGTGCCATCACTGTTTCGTCGGATGGTGACTGGTTGATCTTTGCAGGAAACTTTCACAGAGGCTATGGCGATTTTGATCTCTATATTTCTTATGCTACACCGCAGGGATGGAGCGAGCCTGAAAATTTAGGGCCCAATATCAACAGCGGTTACTGGGATAGTTCTCCCAGTTTAAGTCCGGATAACAGAGTGCTTTATTTCAGCAGTAACCGGCCCGGTGGCATGGGTGGTAAAGACCTGTATATGAGCAATCGTTTAACGAATGGTAAATGGGGGCCGGCCATCAACATGGGACCGTCTATCAATAGTATCGGTGATGAAACTGCACCTTATATGCATGCCGATAATCAAACATTCTATTATACATCCGATGGTTTGCCGGGTTATGGTGGAACAGACCTTTTCATTTGCCGAAAAGATATGAATGGCAATTTTAGTAAACCCGAAAATCTGGGCTATCCTATCAATACCATCGAAAACGAAGGAAGTATCTGTGTTTCATCCAATGGCCTCACTGCTTATTATGCCAGCGACAGAGCCGATAGCCGTGGCGGATTGGATCTGTATACTTTTACTTTAAGAGAAGATATCCGTCCGTTTAAAACTTTATTTGTAAAAGGAAAAGTGTTCGATGCAAAAACAAATAAAGGCCTTCCATGTGCCGTTGAACTGATCGATAACAGCAATAACAAAGCACTGATGCGCATTCAAACAGATGAGTTAGGAAAATATTATATTCCGCTTCCTTCCGGAAAAGATTACACATTTACCGTAAACAGAAAAGGCTATTTATTTTACAGCGAATTATATGAATTAAGCAAGAAACAATCGGATAGTACTTATCAAAAAGATATTGCTTTACAGCCTGTTGAATTGAATGTTATTACGGCATTTAAGAATATACAGTTCCAGACCAACTCTTACCAATTACTTCCCGTTAGTTTAATTGAACTGGATAAACTGCTACAGGTATTGAATGATAATCCTGCATTGAAAATTCAGATCGACGGTCATACCGATAATATCGGAAAAGAATCCGATAACCTCATCCTTTCATCCAACCGCGCCAAGTCGGTTGTTGATTATCTGGTCAGCAAAGGGATCGACAGCAAGAGATTGAGTTATAAAGGCTATGGTTCTTCGAAACCGGTGGCAGACAATGTTTCGGAAGAAGGGAGAACAAAGAACAGAAGAACGGAGTTTGAAGTGACAGGATTATAGGGGGATAAAGAGTTAATGGTTCTGGGTCATAGTTATTAAAAATTGATTATATTAGTTTTTTGAATGATGACCAATAGCCTATGAATAATGAACTACTATACCAGGTAGCACTCACTTTAATTAATGGGGTTGGTGTTGTTCAAGCCAAACAACTAATTGAACATTTCGGGACTGCAGAACTTATCTTCAAAGCAAAGAAAAAAGAACTCAGTTTATTGGAAGGCATCGGTGAAATGAGGGCCCGTCAAATAAAAGACTTTGCCGATTTTAAAGAGGCCGAAGAAGAGATCGAATTTTGTGAGAAGCATCATATTCAAACCATATTCATTAGCGATAAAAATTATCCGCAACGCTTATTGAATTGTTACGACAGTCCTACTTTATTATATTATCGCGGCACTGCAGACCTGAACAGTTCAAAGATCATCAGCATCATAGGAACCAGGAATAATACGGACTATGGAAAGCAGATCACCGAAAAGTTCATAGAAGATATACAGGCACAAAACCTTGTGATACTGAGCGGGCTTGCCTTTGGTATTGATGCCATTGCACATAAAGCCGCATTGCAAAATAATGTGGCAACGATTGCTGTACTGGCGCATGGGTTGGACAACATTTATCCTTCACAACATACCACACTCGCCAAAGAGATATTACTGAACGGAGGCCTGTTGACAGAATTCAGAAAAAATACAAGTCCTGATAAACATAATTTTCCCAAACGCAACAGGATCGTTGCAGGCATGAGTGATGCGACACTGGTCATTGAAACGGCAGTAAAAGGCGGCAGTATGATCACTGCTGAGTTGGCATATAATTATAACCGGGATGTATTTGCCGTACCCGGAAAATTAACAGACAGTAAGAGTGCAGGTTGTTTAAAATTAATTCAGCAAAACAAAGCTGTTCTATTTACCAATGCCGAAGAATTCATGAACAGCATGGGATGGCAGCAGAAAAAAATAACTGCAAAAAAGCAGCGGGAATTATTTATTGAATTAAATGATGACGAAAAAATAATAGTGGCCCTATTACAGGAAAAAGAATCTGTGCATATTGATGAGCTATATATCCGATCAGCTCTCAGTAGCAGTTCGGTAGCAGCAGCCCTATTGAATCTGGAATTAAATAATGTAATTATCGGCCTGCCCGGTAAGATCTATAAATTATTATAACTGCATATCCCTTGCTCCTTGTATCTTGTTCCTTGCCCCTTGTCCCTTGTCTCTTGCCCCTTGTCTCTTGCCCCTTGCCCCTTGTTCCTTGTCTCTTGCCCCTTGTCTCTTGCCCCTTGTTTCTTGTTCCTTGTCCCTTGCCCCTTGTCTCTTGCCCCTTGCCCCTTGTCTCTTGCCCCTTGCCCCTTGTCCCTTGTCTCTTGTCTCTTGTCCCTTGTCCCTTGTCTCTTGTCTCTTGTCCCTTGTCTCTTGAAACCTGTTTTCCATTATCTTTGCCTATGGCAACAAGAATTATCTCCCCAAAAACCAAGTCTGCAAATTCTCGTTTATTCGGCGAAGGCCTCACCTTCGATGATGTTTTATTAATGCCTGCATTCAGCGAGGTATTACCAAGAGAAGTAGACATTCGTTCTCAACTTACCAGAAATATCGTTCTCAATGTTCCCATGCTTTCTGCAGCAATGGACACGGTGACCGAAGCAAGCCTTGCGATCGCATTGGCACGTGAAGGTGGTATGGGTATCCTGCATAAGAATATGAGTGTTGAAAAACAGGCAGAGCAGGTGCGTAAAGTAAAAAGAAGTGAAAGCGGAATGATCATCGACCCCATTACTTTATTGATCGATGCTACGATCGGCGATGCACTAAGATTGATGAAAGAAAATAAGATCGGCGGTATTCCTATTGTTGACGGTGCCCAAAAATTAGTGGGCATCTTGACCAATCGTGATCTTCGTTTTGAAACAGATAAAAAAAGAAAAGTGAGTGAAGTGATGACGAAAGAAAATCTTATCACCGCACCCGAAGGCACCAATCTTAAAAAAGCAGAAACCATTCTTCGTAATTATAAGATCGAGAAATTACCCGTTGTAAATAAGGCAGGTAAACTGATCGGATTAATTACCTATCGTGATATTTTACAGATCAGAAATTATCCCAATGCCGGAAAAGATAAACTGGGCAGATTGATCGTAGGCGCTGCACTGGGTATTACAAAAGATATGCTCGACAGGGCTTATGCATTGCAAACCGTTGGTGTGGATGTGGTAACACTCGATAGTGCTCATGGCCATAGTAAAGGTGTGATCGCCGCATTGAAAAGTTTAAGAAAGAGTTTTAAAGATCTTCAGATCATTGCAGGTAATGTAGGCACTGCTGCCGGTGCAAAAGCATTGGCCGATGCAGGTGCCGATTGTGTAAAAGTGGGTATCGGTCCGGGTTCTATTTGTACCACCCGTATCGTTGCTGGTGCAGGTGTTCCGCAATTAACAGCCATCATGGAAGCAAGCAATGCCATTAAATCGAAGGGCATTCCTGTGATTGCCGATGGTGGTATCCGTTATACAGGCGATATGGTAAAAGCTTTGGCAGCAGGTGCTAATGTGGTGATGATGGGATCTGTATTTGCAGGTGTGGAAGAAAGTCCGGGTGAGACCATTATCTATGAAGGAAGAAAATTCAAAAGCTATCGCGGTATGGGAAGTTTAGGTGCTATGCAACAAGGAAGCGGCGACCGGTATTTTCAGGATGTGGAAGATGATATTAAAAAATATGTTCCCGAAGGCATTGAAGGTCGTGTGGCTTATAAAGGAAACCTGAGTGAGATCGTGTATCAATATGTGGGAGGACTTCGTTCAGGTATGGGTTATTGCGGTGCAAAGAATATCAAAGCATTGCAGGAATCCACTTTTGTGAAGATCACCAATGCGGGCATGAAAGAAAGCCATGCACACGATGTAGATGTAACGAAGGAAGCACCTAATTACAGTAGAAAGTAATCAGTTGATGGGTTGATAAAGTTGAAAGCTGATTATTATGTAATCAGCTTTTGTATTTCATGGCATCTTTATTGCCCCTGATTCTTTCAGTGAAAGAATCGCGGACTTGTACTCTTGATCATTTTTAACAAGAAAAATTGAATACTATTTTAACTACATAATGTAAAAAAATTGTATCTTGTTGTAGGTTCGAGGCTTTAATTTTTAATCTGCACTTTTCCCCTTTTCCAATCATAATATAGTCTTAGATAGTCCAGGGATAGTCCACTATTTCGTGGACTATCCCTGGACTATAGTACAATGAACTAAGAAGTTAATAAGGCTTATCTAAGGCTTTAGTATAAGGTAAGTATGCAGGTCTTATACTTTGTCTTATACTGTCTTATACTGAAAAAACTTTTCACTGAATCAGCATAAGTCCTAATACCTGACAAAGCCGGCCAACAACAATCAATTCACATGTTGATTATTCTTTCAGTTCAATAATTCTTCCGAACTTCCGCTTCTAAATAATAAACTGTTTTGAAAAAATTACAACTCATTGGCTTCAGTATTCTATCGGGCATTTTATTATTTGCTGCTTGGCCTGTATCGCCCTTGACCTTTTTAATATTCGTCGCCTTTGTTCCTTTATTATTTGTAGCTCATGCAACAAAGAAGAGAAATAAATTCTTTGGTTATTCTTTCATCACATTGATTATCTGGAATGCCAGCACTACCTGGTGGATCTGGAACAGTACCGATGTAGGCAGCATTGCCGCCATTACCGCAAACAGTTTACTGATGTGCCTGCCCTGGTGGGGCTATTTTACTTTTAAGAATAAGTTCGGAAAGAAGATCGGTTATATTTCACTCATCAGTTTCTGGATGCTGTTCGAATACATTCATCTCAACTGGCAACTCACCTGGCCATGGTTAACACTTGGAAATGTTTTTGCCTCACATCCCGATTGGATACAATGGTATGAATGGACCGGTGTGAGCGGCGGAACCTTATGGGTATTGCTCATTAATATTTTAGTATTTGAATTATTCGACAAATCAAAAAGATCATTATTCAATCAGGCAATCCTTATTGTTGCTGTCTCATTGCCTTATGTCATTTCTGTTATGATCAGTATTTTTCATACAAATGCAACACAACAAAATGAAAAGAATAATGTGCTCATCATTCAACCTAATATAGATCCTTATCAAAAATTCGAGTCTGTTTCTATTCCGCAGCAAATACAAAAACTAATAGTCTTAACCGAAAAAGAAATTGATTCATTCACACAATTAGTTCTCTGGCCGGAGACTGCATTGGCAGCAGGTGCTGTTCAAAACGAAACGCAAAACACTGCTGTATATCAGCCGGTGTTTGAATTCGTGAATCGTCATCCAAATATTACATTGCTAACAGGAATTGAAGATTTCAAAACATACGGAACCAGCAAGGAAACATTGACCGCCAGAAAAACACCCGAAGGATTGTATTATGATGCATTCAATTCTGCTGTGGTCATCAAAGCGAATCAACCTATACAGTTCTATAATAAAAGCAAACTGGTTCCGGGGGTTGAATCATTACCCACTTTTCTGAATTTCATGTCGCCACTGTTTGAGCATTTCGGTGGCACCACCGGAGGTTATGGAAGAGACACTGCTGCAAAAGCATTTCATGTCGGCAACAATCCATACATCGCAGCCCCCATCATTTGCTATGAGAGTATTTATGGCGAATATGTCACTGAATATGTAAAAAGGGGTGCTAATATTTTAACCATTGTTACCAATGACGGCTGGTGGGGCAATACACCCGGGCATAAACAGCACCTGCAATATGCGAGGTTAAGAGCCATTGAAACCAGACGTTTTGTGGCTCGCAGTGCAAATACAGGTATCAGTGCAGTGATCGATGAACGAGGAAATATATTATCGACACAGCCATGGGACAAAGTAGCTTTTATCAAATACAATATTCCTGTTTTAACAGGGGAAACTTTTTATGTTCGCTTTGGTGATTATTTATTTAAAGCTGCAGCATTGATCGCTGCCTTATTATTAGCATGGAATTTGTTCTTGATCGGAAAGAACAAACTGTCAACTAAAAAATGACGAAATTTAACAATCAATTTGCTATCATGCCGCCCATTAGAAGGCTTAGGAGAGACACTCGAAGCATGATTTTTGTATTATGATCATCACTGTATAGTGAGTACCTTAAACAGCCATACACTTTCTAGTAACTTATTATGATGCAAAAAACATTTATCTATAACAAAGTTTCCATCAGCTACCGAACAGAAGGAAAAGGAACCCCTGTTGTATTACTGCACGGATTTGGGGAAGACAGTCACATTTTCGATCAGCAAATAGCTTTTCTGAAAGATCATTGTTTATTGATCGTTCCTGATCTGCCGGGAACAGGGAGATCAGAGTTACTGGTTTCGGATTACCCCTTGCCGGTAAGCGGTATCCTGAAACCTTCCACTGTTTCGATAGAAGATTATGCAGATTGCATCAAAGCTTTATTGGAAAAAGAACAGATCGGCAACTGCATCTTGCTCGGCCATAGTATGGGTGGATATATCACACTGGCATTTGCAGAAAAATTTCCCGGATCATTATCCCGCTTTGGGTTGATCCACTCCACCGCATTCGCGGACAATGAAGAAAAAAAGCTGAACAGGCAAAGAGGCATCGACCTGATGGAACAATATGGAGCTTATGCTTTTCTGAAGAATACGATCCCTAATTTATTTTCTCGGCAGTTCAAGGAAGCATTTCCCGATAAACTGGAGTCTTTAATCGAAGCAAGTAAACAATTCAGCACAGAAGCATGCCGGCAATATTATACAGCGATGATGAACAGGCCCGACAAAACAAGTGTTTTGCAAGGAAACCCATTACCTGTTTTATTCGTAATTGGAACAGAAGATGTTGCAGCACCGTTAAATGATCTGAACCGGCAAATACATCTGCCCCTTTGTTCTTATATTCATATCATCGAAAATGTGGGGCACATGAGTATGTGGGAAGCCCCGGAATTATTGACCAGTTATTTGCTTGAATTTATTAAAGGATAAGTGGAATTTTTCAAAGCGCAGTAAAAGATCAAGTAAATGCTAAAACAGAGCTCACAGATAAAAATGGATAATTTGAAGAGAATATGGATAGGGTTCTGTTGCCTGATCGCGACCCTTTCTGCATTCTCACAAACGCAACCTTGTCCGTTAAATATTAATTTTTCCACAGGAGATCTGACCCATTGGTCTGCATTTACAGGTACATTCACCAGTGTTTCCGGTACAAGGCAAACGCAAACTTTCGATTCATTATTAGCTGCCCCTAGTGGCACTTTAGGCACAGTTTCTTTTCCGGAAAGTGGCTATAGCGTTCAGGGTATACAGGTTTCCAATAATACTAGTGTTGATCCTTTTGGCGGATTTTCCACCATACCAAAGATCAATGGCTATCAATATACAAATTCTGTTCTTTTAGGGTCCACAACCGTTGCTCCGGGAAGTAACCAGGGATTGATCAGAGGCATCAGCTATGTGATCAATGTACCTGCAGGAAATGTAGATTCTCCTTATACCATTACTTATGCCTATGCAATGGTTTTGGAAAATGGCAGCCATGCATCCAATCAACAACCTTTGTCCAGAGCAATTTTGCAAACAAAGGATGGAATCATTGCCTGTGCCTCGCCTTCCTATTATTTACCAACTTCCGGTTCAGGGAATGCTTTGGATGAAGCAGCGGCACACAAACAGGGTTTTACGCAGAGTCCGGTTCCCTCACCCAATACCGTGGGTAATGGAACAAGCCCTTACCGTGTTTGGACAAAGGCATGGACTGAAGTTACCTTTAATCTTTCGCCCTATAGAGGACAGCAGGTGACGTTAACATTTGAAGCAGATAACTGTATCCCGGGAGGCCATTTTGCCTATGCTTATTTTGCCATACGAAATGATTGCAATGGCTTACAGATCAGTGGTCCTACAGCGGCTTGTCAAAACGGAACCATTACCTATTCAGTTCCGGCATTAGCCGATGCTGCATATACATGGTCTATACCAAATGGATGGAATAAAGTGCTGGATTCTTTAAATATTTTACAGGTAATTCCTGCCACTGCAGGTGGTGGAACTATTTCGGTTCACGAAGTAAATAGTTGTGCAGACCTTAAAGCCTCATTGGATGTGATCACCACATTGCCTACTATTCCGGGAGTATTATCCGGCAACAATATTGTTTGCAGTGACAGTAATTCGAGCAAAATCATTTTAAGCGGTAACAGAGGAAATTTAGTGAATTGGATAAATACCTTAGATGGAATTAACTGGGTGACCGACAGTATTCATAAAGACAGCATTCTGGTGGTTAAGAATCTGAAACAAACAACCACATATAAAGCGCTTGTGCAAAATGGCAGTGCTTGCAGTATTGATTCTACAACCAGTGTATTGATAGATGTTAATCCGGTAAGTGTAGGAGGTGCCATCAGTCCAACCATATTGAATATCTGTCAGGGGCAGAATAAGGGAGCTACTTTAAATTTATCGGGATCCATTGGAACCATTGTAAACTGGCAGTCCTCATTAGACAGTATTGTTTGGAATGATTTTAATCCTGCCAATACGGATACTTTTTTTAATATCAATAATACCAATGTTCCAACTAAATTCAGAACGATTGTTAAAAGCGGAGTATGTCCTGCCGATACCAGTAAAACTGCACAGGTGAATATTTTCAATACAGCATTTCCTCAAGCTGCACTAGCACCTGCAGATGTTGCCATTTGTTTTGGAACAAAAGCGATATTACATGCCAATGTTTCCCTGGGTACCAGTTATGCCTGGTTAACTTACAATTCATTGTACGACCCTAATTCAAGAACGATTTCTGCTACCCCATATACGATAACAGCACAAGCTGCACCTGCATCATCCACTAAATATCTGTTGGCCATCAGAAATGCAGATTGTCCTAATTTATGGATCGATACATTTAATGTTTATGTTATTCCCCCCATCATAGTTAATGCTGGACATGACACATCTGTTGTTGCCGATCAGCCATTGCAATTAAATGCATTGGTGAGTGACAGTACAGTCACATCTTTTTCATGGCTTCCGGTAACGGGTTTGAACAATGCATCCATTTCCGATCCTATTGCAACTTTAGGAGCAGGTATTGATTCGATCTATTATAAAGTAACAGCAACAAACAGTAGCGGATGTTTCGGTGTAGATTATATTTTAGTACATATCTATAAAAGCAAACCGGATATTCTGGTACCCAATGCTTTTACACCCAACGGCGATGGAAGAAATGATATCATCAAACCCATACCCATCGGTATTGCCACTTTGAACTATTTCCGCATATACAATCGTTGGGGGCAAATGCTCTTCAGTACAAGTGAATTCAACAAAGGATGGGACGGAAACCTGAATGGCACTCAGCAGCAGAGCGGCACTTATGTGTATATGACAGAGGGAATTGACTATCTCGGTAATACAATCTTCAGAAAAGGCACAGTTGTCTTGATCAGATAAAAGAACGAATGAAATAAAAAACTAAATTGCATTCTCATGTTTAGTTTTTATTTATTATGAATAATATCATCCTTATTACAGGCGCCACTTCCGGTTTTGGAAAAGCAATAGCAGAAAAATTTGCGTCCAACGGATGGAACTGCATCATTACGGGAAGAAGAAAAGAAAAACTACTCTCTCTTGCAGATGAATTAATAAGCAAATATTCTATAAAAGTATTGCCGCTTGTTTTTGATGTGCAGAAACGAAAAGAAGTATTTGATTCATTAAGCACGCTTCCTGAGCAATGGAAGGAAATCAATATTCTGGTAAATAATGCAGGCCTTGCTTTAGGTCGCGACAGTTTCGAAAATGCAGATCTTGATGATTGGGATACCATGCTCGATACCAATGTGAAAGGTTTGATGTATGTAAGTAAAGCTGTTGTTCCTTATCTGATCAAAAAGAAACAAGGGCATATCATCAATATTGGATCCATCGCCGGTAAAGAAGTATATCAATTCGGTAATGGTTATTGTGCCAGTAAGTTTGCAGTGGATGCACTCAGTCAGAGTATGCGTATTGATCTCTTGTCACAAAATATTAAAGTAACTGCTATTCATCCGGGTGCAGCGGAAACAGAATTTTCTTTGGTACGTTTTAAAGGAGATAGTAATAAGGCTGCTTCCATGTATCAGGGTTTCATCCCATTATATGCTGAGAATATTGCCGATATCGTTTATTATGTGGCAACATTACCAGCCAGTGTATGCATCAATGAATTGATCGTAACACCAACAGCTCAAGCCAATACTTATTTGTTTCATAAGAATGCTAACAGCTAATAGCTATTATGGTGCTAATGAGACTCGCACCTGAACACCTGCCCTGGTAGCAATTGTGGGTGCCGATGTTGAAATATATGGCGTCACTCTCCGCTGATCAAAGAATAGTTTGATATTGATACGGTTATTATACACATAATCTATCGATGGCTGTATGGTTAATACTTTTTGCCCGCCTGTTGCATAGGCCACAGCCTGATCTATCCCGCTGTTACTGGTTGCATCATCCCGCATAGAAACATCGAGTTTAAAATTCATATCATTCTGTAATTTCTTTCCATTAGAACCGGGCATCTTAAATGGAAGTTTAACACCTTTCTTTCGATAACCAAAACCGAAGACCCATTCTTTACTGTTTGTTTCACTCATCTGATAATCGATCAAACTCAAACTCAATTGCCTGGATCGCTTGTATTCGAACTTTAAATTTAAATGGCTGATGGTAGTTACATCAATACCGATCAATGGAGAAAACTGTTCCTGAATGGTGATATTCGGCACTAAAAAATAAGGGATATAATTTCCGCTGATCGTATCTATAAAACCGGGTGCACCATATCGGAGCGGATCCTGATAGAGCAATGCACTGGCAAAACTATTCACACTTAATATTCCGTTATATCCATGCGTAATATTTATGGCAGAGAATATCGCTGCCAATGCTGGTATCTTACTCAACCCGGTATAATTCACCCTCCAGTTGGGTCTTGGCAGAATACCACTGAATGGATTTGATTTGATATTGGCATTGCTTTGTTTAATCAATGGGATACTGCTCGCACTTTTGTTGGTATAGGCTGCCAAAAATGCCGGTATCAAAACATCCTGCGAATAACGTCCGTATCCCTTAGCAAAACCATCTGCGGTAAATGCAGGTGATTGTTGCCAATAAGGGTTTTGTTGTGCTACACGATTTGAAATGATTTGTCGGTTACCTTCAAACTTGCTAAAGGTTTCCGATATTTCGCCCAGGTTTGATTTTTTGAATAATGTATTGAAAGCAATATAGGAAACACTGAAGCCACCACTTGCATAAGGATTCAAATGCTGCTGTGCAATACCTGAATTCGTAGTGTCTTTGAAGAGCTCTGTATATTCTTTGGTAAAACTTTTTTCCATGTTCAGATCAATTCTTAATTCACGAACAGGTTCTAATTGTGCCGATAGACTAAACTTCTGTTCGAAATTCTGGCGATATAAACTATTGAATGTACTGTCTCTTGTAATTAATCCCATAGCAGCTTTTTGATTGAGCCAATTGCTATCCGGCTGCCTTCCGAAAACATAATCCAGCCCGGGTTGCATACTGTTCCAGTTCTGGCCTAAAGCTTTTGTACTATCCATATAGCCGGGTACACGGCTTCTGAAATTTGCAGCATAATTAACACTGGCATGTTTCACCATGGTTAATAAACCTAGCCCAGTTTTTTCAAGTCCGCTCATTTGTGTTTGCTGTGCCTGCTTTTGCAATCGTTCTGCCGTTCGAAGATCTCTTTTTTGCTTACGCCATTTATGCAATGCCTCTTTTTTTGCTTTGCCTGTAAGCAAATTCCCGTTCTTATCTCTTATTACTTGATCTCTTTCCGGTATCACTGTACCCAAAATATTTTGTTGTGGTTGCTGTTGAGGCTGTTTCGTTTGATTCGGCAAAGGATTACCGGCAGGTTTGTTTGCCGTGCCTACTGCATTGCTGTTTTGTTTTGGTTTTTGTGAGGATGTGAATTGTGCAGACCTGAGCAGTCTTGACTTGGCATATAATCTGGTGAAATCAAGGTCACCACTAAATGTATTTTCCTGACTATTCTCTAAAATATTACCCAATGAAAGTGCTAATGTACTTGCACCAATCCAGTTATAAGAAGTACCATAACTGTAACGTGCCATCATCCAATCTGTCACCGGGAATTTATTCAAAGGCAACGAATAACTCATGATGGCATGTTGCTGATACAAAGTATTTCTTCCCCCATTCCAAAAATTACGTCGCACCGTATCTTTCTTTTCCTTTGTATTCAATGCACCATATGGTTCATCGACTGTTGAATTATTATTGGCAGAAAAATCTACATTAATAGACCTGGCCGGGTCCCAACGCAGATTATATAGCCTGTTGAAAGTAAAATATTTATCATAGGTCGTATCTACATGTTGCACTTTCCCTGTTGTAAGGTCAGTATTTACAATACGCGGAACATATTGCGCATACTGCCTGTTCACATCGGCCCTGAAACTTATTAATGAAGGTTTAAAGTTGTAATTAAAATCTCTGATCAATGCATACCATGGGCTATTGCTTTTGATTAGTTTTTTAAAGGGCTGGTTGAATTTCGATGGCATCTGAAATGTATATCCCAGATTTGCTCTCCATTTATTTACCTCATTCAGTAAAATGCTACTGTTGCTTTGAGTAGTTTGTGTTAAGGAATAACTGGCATCCAGATTACTGATACTCCAGAGATGGATTTTTCCCTTGGGTGCAACGCGTACATTGGTAAAGTTGATGGTCTTGATGGTAGTTTGATCCACTGCAGCATTGCGTATAGAATCTCGCTGGGCTTTGCTTTTCGCAGCATTTATTTTATCGGTTAATTTAATATCAAGATCATAAGGATCGTATTGAGGTGTGCTTACTGTTCGGTCGATCCCTGCTAAAATAGGAATGGAAAGCCTTGCACTTTTTGGAACTAATTTTCCTGCATCTATATTCAATACAGCATTGAATTGTGTGAAATTATCCAACGCCCTGTCGGCAATATGTGATTCCAATGTTCCCCAACCCTGTGTATGCATGCTTCCTGAAACCGACAATCTGCCCAGGTCTGCCAGCTTAATATCCACTCTTCCGATGGCGGCAGCAGCACCATGTTCATTAATCTCAGATAATCTCAATTCATCCATCCAGACCTCTGCACTTAATGCTGCTGCATTATTGTCCTTCGCATTTTCAACGGCCAATAAGATACCGGTCACCTGCCCCAGATTAGGATTACCTAAAACACTAAATGTTCTGTTACCGATCAACTCCCTGTAAATAGTAGAAATAGACAGTGAAGGATTTGCATTTCTTCTTTGTTTCAAACTGACCAAGTCGGGCAAATTGAAATCGAGATTATTATCGGTAGGCCATACAATATCAGCTTGTGATGCAGTATAATAACCTGCGGGTGTTATTTTCAACGGGATCTTTATTTCATAATAATTATTCAGAAAGTCTTGCCCGATCCTAACCACCAGATTTAATTCTTTGTCATTTACAGGCGTTGACCCTATAACACTTTCGGCATGTGCGAACATCGACAACTTACCGTATTGACGCATGTCTAAGTTCAAGGTTTTGAAAACTGCTCTTGCATCTCCGTCTGCCAGATTTTGAACCTGCAGACTTATTGATTGTTCGTTCTGCAATAAATTAACGCCGTTATTACTGAGTGTTTGTACGCGTTCAATACCCGGCGGTATAACATAGTTTACAGGTGTACGCTTACTGTTCTCTTCGAGGTTAACAGATAGTGTATTAAAATTAGTGGATGAAGTATTGATGGGTGTATAAGAACCCGTGGTATCTAAATTATAAGTGAATTGCCTCCATTGATTACGTACCAGATCAAATTTTGCAAAACGTAATACTGTTGAATCCTGAAAGCCCGATAAGTATAAACGTATAAACCGGATCGATTTAAAATCGGATATCTGTCCGGTTTTCGATGCATAGTCTTTTATAGGAATTCGAAACAGATACCAGTTTTCTTTTCCCGAAGTACCATCCGCATAAGTAACAGCAACAGATCGTATATCACTGATATATTTATTGGTTGCTGCAGTCATACCGGGATTCAGTCCAACTTCATATTCATAATATTCCTCTGTTTCATTCATCGTATTATCATGATTGATATCTTCATTATCTGGATAAGTGGTAGCAGCAGAACCGCTCGAACTATTGGTGGCTACATTAGAATTGCCTTGCGGATTATTATAGTTTTTATAGCGTCCTAAGATCCCTGTTCCCGCTGCATCAAAACTCGGATCACGATACCATGTATAGTTATCATTGGACGGGTCATTGTAAGCATGCAGATAGAGTGGTGAATTCGTTCCAAATACATTCGCTATTCCTTTCAGATAATTGCTTTGCACAATTCTTTCACTGTCATCATTCAATCCATCCAGACCTACATCCTGAAAAGGTCGGTCTTCTGCATTATTACTGAACGAATTGGTGATCTGCACAGGATTGATGGGCATCTTGCCCCAATTACTTGTATCGTTTACTGCAGGTTGATTAGGTGTACTTAAGCCATTCTCAAAAAAGTGTTTTCCGTCTTTTAAAATATCCTCACTCACGCTACCCAGATTCATGTACAATTTACCGCCGGTGCTTGTAGGATTTTTTATGAACGGATCCTGTATCCAGAATTCTACGGTTTCGATATTATTGGTTTCAAAATCTGTTTGATCGATGGCGCGCATCAAACCACCCCAGCGTGATTGCGGATTCTTTAGTTTTCCGTTTGCATCTACTTGTGCGGGATTGTTTTCAAAGTTATAAGGGCCCATTTCCGTAGGGTAATAAGCCAGATCGAAAGTGGTGGTTTGTGTATTGGTGATATTAGTGGTTAGATCAGGAAATAATTCGTTCGTGTACACCAATCTTACTCTCGGATCGCTCAGTTCTTTTAAATTACCTCGAAGCGGATTATTACTGCTGTTCTTGTCCTGCAGATTGGGTTCTATATTATACCATGCTAATTTTGCACGGTTCTTTCCATAGTCAAGATTGTTCGATAATGTTGCTTCCGGAAAACGTAGTGGTGTTGATGCCAATGCCCAAGATACCAATGGAAAACGAAGATCTATATTGCTGGTGGATCCTTCAAAGTCATCAATATAGATCGCACCATTACTTCCTGTTCCGATCTGCGGCGGATGACCCGGTTTAAAATAAGCAGCTTCTCCATAAGCCGTAATCGTTGACATAGTTTTAGTAGAATAATATGGAAGTTTGTCCAGCAATCTTGTAAGTCCCGGCCAGTCCGATTTGTAACTGAAATCAACACCATACATCGTATTACGGATGGGATCTTCACCATAACTCATTTTTGTGAAATAAGGTCGCTCATTCAATCGCTCCATGGTTCCACCGATCGACATTTTTTTATTCAGCACATAATCCAGTCGTATTCCCAAAAAACCGCGTTGCTGCATACCAAAGCCCGCATTGTTTTCGTAGGATACATTGATAGCAACACCTGAATTCAGAAGCGCCTGATTCAAGATTTTCACGGTTCCCAAATTATAATCGATTGCAAAGTCCACCCCTTCGAGCAATATTTGCCCACCTGCCGTAACTTTTACAGAGCCCTGCGGAATATTATAAGCGCCCAAATAAATCTCACTGCTACTCGATCCTTTAGCTTGCCCCTGCATAACAAAACGATCCAGATTAGCATGTGTTTGTGCAATGGCTTTGATGGAATCGTACAATGCATAGAATACATATTTCTGTTTGGTGGATTGAGGCTGGCCGGCAAATGCCAATGTATCCAGATCCCTTCCAAAAGGTTCCAATTCGGGGAAGATGATCTTGCCTTGCGGAGATAGAATAGTATAGCCTTCCACATAATCGAATATACCATCGGGTTGCGGATCGTTCCTGCTGTTCAGTCGGTCTAAATTCAAAATGGAAAGTAATGTTTTACCATTTGCAGCTGCAGAGGCTTCGGGTAAATACCGATTCAATCCACCACTGGGTTGATTATACAAAACATTCATCTGAAAGCCGTCTCTTGATACACCTGACATATCCAGTGAATACACATTCTTCATCATCAATTTCCATATCGGTAAATTGGTTCTTGCCGAAGTTGCTTTCAATAATTTTAAGAATAAAACTTTTTGAACGCCTTGTGTTGAATCGAGTGTTACATCCTGCGAAAACTCTCCCACCTGATAGACCCTTCCATTTGAAGTATACTGATAGGCTATTGCTAAAACCTCATCGGGTTGTAATTGTGCATTGAGTGAAATAAAACCCACTTGCGGGTTAAAATAATATTCGCTTGTATTTAATTTTCTTGCATAGATCTTTTCAAAATCATTTACAGGGGTTAATCCTTTTGCCGTTAAACGACCGTTTACCAATGAAGGGTCACGAAAAGAAGGATCGCCAGCCAATGAACTGTACAGATCATTGGCAGCATTGAACGGCAAACCGCTACTTGTTTGAGAATGCACATTCGGATTGTAGGGCTGCCCTTCGCCCAGGTCCATTAAACCAACCACGCTTCTTGCATCTGTTGTAATGGATGTTCGGTTAGTTACCCAAACTTCAATACGCTGTATCTGTACCTGACTGGTAACAACAGGCAACTTACTCATCGTATTTTTAAAATTTGTATTGAAATATTGTGCCATCAAAAAATGTCTGTTCTCATCATAATCGCTTAATTTTTTCTGATAGGTAGTTAATGCCGCCCCGCCTTTTAATGTCTGGCTTTGTTGCTGTGACCTCTGATTGGCCAGTGCCGCTGTTATGGATAATTTACCAAATACCAACTGTGTTTTGATACCGAATAAATTCTGTGCACTTTTGATCAGTGTTCCTTTGGATTGAAAGCTGATATTACCTGCTTCAATGCTGCGGATGATCTCATCATCCATTCCTTTATAATCCAATTTTATTTGATTAAGATAATCAAAATTGGCAAGTGTATTATAGTTGATAGGCAACCTTAATTTATCGCCAATGTTCGCATTCACATTTACATTGGCATTCATATTAAAATCAAAGCCTCCTGTTTTTCTGGCAGCTTCAGGCAATGTGGGGTTCAATGTATTTTGCCCTTGATAACCCGCCATGATATCTACATTTCCCTGTGGTTTGATATCCACTTTTAAGCCATTGGGCCCCACGCCGAAAATCCTGTCAAATAATTTATTGTACACGTGCGGCGGCGGACGCTGCGCTTTTTTATTTAATGCTGTTAATGCATCGGCACGCATTTTAAAATAATCAGCTTCCGATCCCCTAGTTTGTAAAAGATAGTATTCGTCGAAGCTTAGATAAGTTGGCTTTCGGTATAAACTGTTTCCTATTTTTTCAGTAATGATGTAACGGTTTGTTTTGGGATCGTATTCTACTGTTTGTTTGATGATGGATGTATCATTCAAATCAAAAGGATTACGGCTTTGCGAACTGAAGCGGTCTCCTCTTCTGTCACTAATAGGAAAATGCAAGCTATCTTTCGATTGAGCCAAAGCAGTTGCCATAGGACATATCCATGCCATAGCAAAAAAGAGAATAAACAAATGAATGAATGAGCGATTCAAAAAAGATAGCCTTGGTTAGGTAGAGGTTGGTCCTATAATCAGAGGTTTTTGAGTGCTTGTTTAATGATTTCTTCTAATGTTTGATCTTTATTTGAATCTGTTACTTTTTTCACCGCATTTTCTGCCATTGGTCTTCCGATACCCAACCCGATCAAAGCATTTACAGCATCCGCGTTTATATTGCTCACAAAACCCGTTGCAGAAAAAGATTCCAGAGATTGTTTTCCCAGTTTATCTCTCAGCTCCACCACCAATCTTTCTGCCGTCTTTTTCCCAATGCCTTTGATACTTGATAATTGCACTGTATTGCTTTGTATGATGGCTCTGCTTACTTCCTCCGGCTTCATACCTGACAACATCATTCTGGCAGTTGCTGCACCTATGCCCGATACGCTCAATAATAGCAGAAACATATCTCTCTCAGCTGTGTCAGCAAATCCGAATAAGGTCTGTCCGTTTTCGGTAATATGCAGATAAGTATGCAGCTGACCGCTATCTTTATTACTGATAGCTGAATACGTATTCAAACTTATTTGCAGGTCATAACCAACACCGTTTACATCCACGATCACATGTGATGGGGTTTTAACTGCAAAGGGTCCTCTTACAAAAGCGATCATACTAGTTCCAAAAATAGGCTTTTCAGGCTGATTTATGGCCTTTTTCAATAACGGATTAAGGCAGAATTAATTTTAAAATGACGATTAAAATTTGATTTCAGATATTTGCCCCCGTTTTATTAATCAAACAAGAACCTAAAGATGAGTAAAATTACAGCAGCAATTACGGCAGTGGGCGGCTATGTTCCCGAAACAAAATTGACCAATGCTGACCTAGAAAAAATGGTAGATACCAATGACGAATGGATCAGAACCCGTACCGGGATCTCTGAAAGAAGGGTCTTAAAAGGAGAAGGAAAAGCAACCAGTGATCTGGCCGTTCCCGCCATTCAGGAAATATTGCGCAAAAAGAATCTGGATCCTAAAGAGATCGATTGCATCATTTGTGCCACTGTTACTCCCGATATGCTGTTCCCTTCAACAGCCAATATCATCAGCGATAAAGTGGGCGCAACCAATGCTTTTAGCTACGATATCTTGGCCGCCTGTAGCGGATTCCTGTTTGCATTGACCACAGGAGCCACTTTGATAGAAAGCGGCAGGTATAAAAAAGTGATCGTAGTGGGTGCCGATAAAATGAGCAGTATTGTTGATTATACAGATCGTACCACCTGTATTATTTTCGGCGATGGTGGAGGTGCTGTTCTATTAGAACCAAGTACCGATGAGAACGGGATACTTGACAGTATCTTAAGATCGGATGGATCGGGCAGAGCATTCTTACACATGAAATCAGGAGGTTCTCTAAGTCCGGCTTCTGTTGAAACAGTGTTGGCAAAACAACATTTTATTTTCCAGGATGGTCAACCTGTTTTTAAGTTCGCAGTGAAAGGAATGGCCGATGTAAGTGCAGAATTATTGGAAAGAAATCAATTGACCGGGGATGATATTGCATGGCTGGTGCCGCATCAGGCAAACCTTAGAATTATTGATGCCACTGCCAACCGAATGGGCTTATCGAAAGATAAAGTGATGATCAATATCCAGAAATACGGTAATACCACAGCTGGTACATTACCCCTGTGCTTATGGGATTGGGAAAAGCAATTGAAGAAAGGCGATAATATAGTACTTGCAGCTTTTGGCGGCGGATTTACCTGGGGCGCCACCCTGGTAAAATGGGCTTACGATACCGAGTAATTGCATCGCTTTTTTCAGGTAACAGACTAAGGATTTACAGGTATCTTCTTCCTGTCTTCTTCGTACCTTCTTCGTATCAAGTCCGTTAATTAACGGACTTGATACGAAGAAGACCAAAAGGAAACAGGAAGAAGGGATTAATGAGATAGATAAACGTCAATCAGGAATGGTTGGCGTTTTTCGATTGGATGAATTGAAAAGAACACAGACTTAAGTAGTTTTAGCAATTATCCTTTTCGCTAAACAAATAAACTATGCGGATTATAACATGGAACTGCAATATGGCTTTTAGAAAGAAAGCAAATTGTATTCTACATTATAATCCGGATATTTTAATCGTTCCTGAATGTGAACACCCTGATAAATTAAAATTCGATGCTAATACCCCTAAGCCAAATGATGTATTATGGTTTGGAGCAAATCAAAATAAAGGGCTTGGCATTTTTTCGTATGCTGATTATACATTTCAATTACTAGATATTTACAATCCTGAGTTCAAGCTCATCATTCCAATCAAAGTATCAAAGGGGAAAATTGATTTTATACTCTTTGCGATTTGGGCAAATCATCCGGAAGATCCCGACGGACAATACGTTGAGCAAATATGGAAAGCAATACATTATTACACCAAACATATAAATAGTACAAAAACAGTTTTGGCCGGAGATTTTAATAGTAACTCTATTTGGGATAAACCGCGTAGAAAAAGCAATCATTCAAATGTTGTGAAACATTTGGCGGAAAAAGGAATTTATAGTTCCTATCATTTATATCACAATCAAACACAAGGGAAAGAACAAGATCCAACGTTGTATATGTATCGGCATAAAGACAAACCTTACCACATTGATTATTGTTTTGTATCGAAAGATCTCGCCAAAAAGTTAAAATCTGTTGAAGTTGGTGAATATGATCAGTGGATTCAATATAGTGATCATGTTCCGATGATTGTAACCTTCAATTTGTGAGTAGCGACTTTCTGTAAAACCATTTAAACATTTTACGCTGATCAGTCTCCATTTATTTTTATATTTGATTGCAAGCAAACATTCATCTTTTTTCAATCACTAACATGAGTCATCCAAAACTAACAGGTATCAGTTCCGTTGCATTACATGCAGCAGGCCGCGATAATTCAGAACATGCACATATCACTCCTATTTATGCAACATCCACCTTTACGTTCGATACTGCAGAAGAAGGGGCCGAACGTTTTGCCGGAGCAGATAAAACGAAAATTTATGGTCGATGGGGTAATCCAACCTTCGCCGCCGCAGAAAGAACCATTGAGGCTTTGGAAGCGTTTAATATTGTAAATGCAGATGGAAGTCCGCTGAAACTAAAAGCGCTGTTGCATTCGAGCGGACAAGCAGCCATGACCACTTTATTTTTGAGTAATCTGCAAACAGGCGACAGCGTTTTATCGCATTACAGTTTATACGGCGGCACATATGAATTGATGCATAAAGTTTTAGCAGATAACGGTATTAAAGTGATCATTGCAGATCTGAGAGACCTGAATCTTGTGCAAGAAACATTGAAGAACAATAAGATCAAACTCGTTCATATAGAAACGCCTGCCAATCCTACCATTCAATGCGTGGATATTGAAGCGGTAACTAAACTCGCCAAACAGCAAAACATTCTGGTATCGGTTGATAATACTTTTGCCACACCATATCTGCAACAACCCTTTAAATACGGAGTTGATTTTGTTTTTCATTCCACTACCAAATTCCTAAACGGTCATGGTACAGCCATTGGCGGTGTTTTGATTGGCAAAGACAATGAACACATGCGTTCCAAAGTTTGGAAATGGCATGTTTTGCTGGGGGGTAACAGCAATCCCTTCGATGCATTCTTGTTAAGCAATGGCTTAAAAACCCTGGAACTAAGAATGGACAGGCATTGCAGTAATGCGATGAAAGTTGCCGAATATCTACAACAACATCAAAGAATTGAAAAAGTAAATTATGTTGGATTAGAATCTCACCCTGATTTTGCAACAGCAAAAAAACAAATGAAATTACCGGGCTCCCTAATGAGTTTTGAAGTGAAGGGCGGATTGGATGCAGGCAAAAAATTCATCAATGCATTGCAATTATGCGTTAGTGCCACTTCATTGGGAACCGTTGATACCTTGATATCGCATCCTGCAAGCACCAGTCATATGAGTGTTGCCAAAGAAGAGCGTTTAAAATTCGGCATCACCGACGGACTGATCCGTTTAAGTGTAGGCATTGAAAATATTGAAGATATCATCTACGATCTTGAACAGGCATTAAACAGATTGTAATATTTCATTTCATCTAACGACTAATCTTTTAAAAGTATAACATGAAAAAGATCATTACACTATTGTTCTTATTTGTCTGTATTTTTTCTTTAGCGCAGAAGAAAAATAAAAAAGTTACTGAAACAGATCGTTTCGCGGGATTGGATACAGTATTCGAAAGGGTACTCAAAGACTGGCATGCTGCAGGTTTTGCAGTGGCTGTTATTGAAAAAGAAAAACTAGTGTATGCGAAAGGTTTTGGGTATCGGGACATTGATAAAAAATTACCCGTAACACCCAATACTTTATTTGCGATCGGCAGTTGTACCAAAGCATTTACGGCTTCTCAGATCGGCTTACTTCAAAAAGCCGGCAAAATAGAATATGATAAACCTGTTCATGATTATCTGCCTGAATTTAAATTCTATAATGATAACATGACAAATAATATTACCCTTCGCGATATCATGACGCATCGCACCGGTTTGCCAAGGCATGATTATTCCTGGTATTTATTTACAACGCATTCAAGAGACAGCTTAATAAAAAGAATCCAATACCAGGAGCCTACAGCAGGCATCAGAGAAAAATGGCAGTATAACAATTTTATGTTTTTATTGCAGGGTGTAATCACAGAAAAGCTAACACACAAATCATGGGAAAATAATGTAAAGGAAAATATTTTCGATAAACTCGATATGAAACGTTCTAATTTTTCTGTATCTGTTATGGCAAAAGATGATGACGCATCTCTTGGCTACGGCTTGAAAAAAGACAGCATCATTAAAAAACTGGATTATTATAATATTGATGGAATGGGGCCCGCAGGAAGCATCAACAGTTCTGTAAATGAAATGGCAAAATGGGTTACCACCTGGATCAATGGGGGGAAATATAACGATAAAGAAATTTTACCTGCCGCTTATGTAACAGAAGCACAAAGCAGCCAAATGGTGATTGCAGCAGCGTTACCTAGTAAAGAACATCCGGATGTGCATTTGTCTAATTATGGTTTTGGTTGGATGCTTGCTTCCTATCGCGGACATTATAGAGTAGAGCATGGTGGCAATATCAATGGCTTCAGTGCAAGTACTTGTTTCTTTCCGAGTGATAGTATCGGCATCATTGTTTTGTCCAATCAGGATGGGTCATCAGTTCCTTCTGTTGTAAGGAATATCATGGCCGACAGAATGCTGCATTTATCTTCATTTGCATGGAACGACTCGTTGAAAGCTGCTGCGGTTAAAGCAAAAAATACTGCAAAAGAAGCTGAAAAAAAAGCAAGCAGTAATCAAAAAGAAAATACCAAAGCATCACATCCATTAAAAGATTATGAAGGAATTTATACGCATTTGGGTTATGGAACCTGTGAAGTATTTCTGAAAAATGATTCCTTGTTCTTAAAAGCAGGTGATGAATTAAACTGGTTGAAGCATTATCATTATGATATTTTCCAGCCTTTCGAAGTTGATAAAAAAGAAGGGATTGATACAAGTGCCAAATCAACCAGCAGATTGCATTTCACCATGAATGATGCAGGTGAGCTGAATGCAGTCTTGATGCAATTAGAGCCGGGGCTTGAATCATTGAAATTTGTTCGCAAAGCAAAAGCAAAACCCATTACTGTTGATGAATTAAAAAAGTTTGAAGGAGTTTATGAATTTGCCCCAGGAGCTGAAGCAAAGTTTTATATTAAAGCTGAAAAATTATATGCTTTTGTTGCCGGACAACCCGAATACGAATTAGTGAATGTTGATACAAACAAATTCGCGTTGAAAGCCTTGGATGGATATGCCGCTAAATTTGATGTGGACGAAAAAGGCAATATTACTGCAGTAATATTTATGCAACCCAATGGCAATTTTAAAGCAACGAGAAAAAAATAATGAGGGTACAAATATTTAAATCAACACCATGAAAAGAATTTTTGTAATTGTACTTCTTGCATCTCTACTTACTAATGCCTGCAAACAAAAGCAGCAATATGATTCGATCATCCGCAACGGACTGATCTATGATGGCAATGGCGGTGAACCATTTAAGGCGGATATCGCCATCCAGAATGATACGATCGCTTTTATGGGTGATCTCTCAAAAGCCTCTGCCAAAAATGAAATTGACGCAAAAGGAAATGCTGTAGCACCGGGTTTCATTAATATGATGGGACATTCAGAAGAATCTTTGTTTCAAGATGGAAGAAGTAATAGTGATATTCGTCAGGGCGTAACAACTGAAATATTTACAGAATCAAGTTTCGGTCCTTTAAATGCGTCCATGAAGCAACAATTGCAAAACGGACAGGGCGATATAAAATATAATGTGGCATGGAATACTTTAGGCGAATACATGAATTTTTTAGAGAAAAAAGGCATCTCCTGTAATATTGCCTCTTTTGTAGGAACAGGTGCAGTACGTCAATATGTAATTGGCGAAGGCAGTAAGGCACCAACTGCATTTCAATTGGACAGTATGAGATTATTGATTAAGCAAGCCATGCAGGAAGGAGCTCTGGGTGTTACCAATGCATTGATCTATCCTCCTGATTTTTTTGCAAAGACAGATGAACTGATCGCACTTTCCAAAGAAGCTTCAAAATACGGTGGCACTTATTCAAGTCATATGCGCAGTGAAGGAAATAAATTATTCGAAGCAGTGGAAGAATTGATCACAATTTCCAAAGAGGCCAATATTCCAGCGGAAATATTTCATTTAAAAGCAGCAGGTAAAAAGAACTGGGGTAAAATGGACAGTGTGATCAAAAGAGTGGAGCGCGCCAGAAAGGAAGGATTGGACATTACTGCGGACATGTACACTTATTTAGCAGGCGCAACCGGTATGACATCCGCATTTCCACCTTCCTTACAGGATGGTGGTTTTGGAAAGCTGTGGCAACGTTTACACGATCCTGTTATCAGGAAACAAATGATCAAGGCGATGGATTCGGATGCAGTTGACTGGGAGAATTTATATTATGGGGCCGATGGTGCAGAACATGTTTTACTATTAAGTTTTAAACAGGATTCCCTAAAGAAATTCACAGGGAAAACATTGGCTGAAGTGGCAAAGATCAGAAACAAAAGTCCCGAAGAAACAGCAATGGATCTGATCATTCAGGATAGTACCAGAGTGGGTGTTGCTTATTTTTTAATGAATGAAACCAATGTAAAAAAACAAGTAGCATTACCCTGGGTAAGTTTTGGAAGTGATGAAGCATCATATACAAATGAAGGAGTATTCTTAAAATCTAATGCGCATCCGAGAGCTTATGGAAACTTTGCAAGGGTATTGGGCAAATATTCAAGAGATGAAAAAGTTGTTTCCCCGCAGTTAGCCATTTTCAAATTGGCAAACCTTCCTGCCAAGCATTTGAAATTAAAAAAACGGGGAGAATTGAAAGCAGGCAATTATGCCGACATTGTGATCTTTGATCCTGAAAAGATAAAAGATAATGCAACATTTGAAAAGCCGCATCAATATGCTGATGGCATGATCGATGTTTTTGTAAATGGTGTGCAGGTTTTAAAAGATGGTGAACATACAGGCAATAAACCCGGGCGCTTTGTAAAAGGGCCGGGATATAAAATGAATTAAATAAAAAAGCATAATTATTGATGAGTATTATTATTCGCAAAGCAGAAAAAAAAGATTGCCCCCGTCTATTAGAATTGATCCATGAACTCGCCCTATATGAAAAAGCCCCGCATGAAGTGACGGTTGACCTGGATCATTTTGAAGAAAGTGGTTTCTCTGAAAATCCGCTGTGGTGGGCATTTGTAGCAGCCTCCCCCAATCCCTCCAAAGGAGGGGAAGAAGAAGTTCATGGTTTTGCATTGTATTATATTCGCTACAGTACCTGGAAAGGGCAATGTATTTATTTAGAAGATCTGTTGGTAACAGAAAAAATGCGCGGCAAAGGATTGGGAAAATTATTATTTGAAAAAGTGATCGAAGAAACCAAAGCAAGGAATTTTAAAAGAATGGTTTGGCAGGTATTGGACTGGAATGAGCCTGCCATTAATTTTTATAAGAAATATAATGCAACATTGGATCCTGAATGGATGAACGGAATTTTAGATTTTTAGATGTGCTGATTACAAATGTGCAAATAAAAGAATTATTCATCTGCACATTTGCATATGTTCAAATTTGCACATTAACTAATTCACTCCGTCAACTACTGCCTCTTTAAATACTTTCTGAACCAATCCCTGCAGTACTTTCCCCGGACCCACTTCTGTAAAATGTGTGCCTCCATCAGCCACCATTGATTGAACAGTTTGTGTCCAACGTACAGCACCGGTTAATTGGTCTATTAAATTTTGTTTTATTTCAGTAGCATCGGTCACTGCTTTTGCAACTACATTTTGATATACCGGGCAAAGAGGAATATTAAAACTCGTTGCTTCAATAGCAGCGGCTAATTCTTCTTTGGCAGGTGCCATTAAAGGACTATGAAATGCACCGCCAACAGGCAATACCAGCGCACGTTTTGCACCGGCAGCTTTTAATCTTTCACAGGCGATCTCAATTCCTTTAATAGAACCGCTGATCACTAACTGGCCTGGGCAATTATAATTTGCCGGAACTACAACTTCTCCGGTTTCTTTTTGAATAGCAGTACAAATTTCCTCTACTTTATCATCAGCCAAAGCCAGTACTGCAGCCATAGTAGAAGGATTTGACTCACATGCTTTTTGCATTGCTTTTGCACGGATACTCACTAATTTCAAAGCATCTTCAAAACTCAATGCTTTGTTGGCAACCAATGCCGAGAATTCACCGAGCGAATGTCCGGCCACCATATCAGGTGTTGCTGTCACAAATGTCTTAAATGCAATGACCGAATGTAAAAAGATGGCAGGTTGCGTAACATTGGTTTGTTTTAATTCCTCATCTGTTCCGCCAAACATGGCATCACTGATCCGAAAACCCAAAATAACATTAGCCTGTTCAAATAATTCTTTTGCAACAGGATTACCATCATATAAATTCTTTCCCATTCCAACGAATTGAGAACCTTGCCCCGGAAATATAAATGCATGTTTACTCATAAAACAGTTTTAATAGGTTTCAAAAGTAAAAGAAAACCCGATAACAAAAAATGCTATCGGGTTTCAATTCAGCTTATATTCAGAATTAAAATTCCGTCTTGAGTTCCAGATACTTTAAAAACTCATTCTTAGTTTTCTCTTCTTTGAACTTCCCACCATAAAAAGCAGTAAGCGTTGAGGATGTATCATCTTCCACACCACGGCTTGCTACACATAGATGTTTCGCATCGATAACAATGGCAACATCTTCTGTTCCCAACACCTTTTGCAGATCGGTACCAATTTGCATGGTCAACCTTTCCTGTACCTGTGGTCGTTTAGCATAGAATTGTACCAGGCGATTTAATTTACTTAATCCAATCACTTTTCCATTGCTGATATATGCCAGATGGGCTTTTCCTATGATGGGCACAAAATGATGTTCGCAGTTACTGTAGAAAGAAATATTCTTTTCTACCAACATTTCATTGTACTTGTATTTGTTTTCGAACAATGCTACGTTGGGTTTATTCGCAGGATTCAATCCGCTGAAGATTTCTTTGATATACATTTTAGCCACACGTTTTGGTGTGCCCTTCAAGCTATCATCATTTAAATCCAATCCCATGATTTCCATGATACTGCGGAAATGTTTTTCTATAGCATGAATTTTTTCTGTATCTGTCAATACAAAAGCATCTTCACGCATTGGTGTATCAACCGATGTGCTTACATGATTATCGCCCATTTCATCGATCAATACATCACTCAGGTCGATCTTATCGCCATTAAGCCGGATATTCGACAAAGTTTCTTTCTGTTTCATACAATTTTATTTTAAGCTCTAATTCCTTATCCAACTTTGGTCGCAGCAGATCATAAATTACGATCGCAATGTTTTCCGCAGTAGGATTCAAGTTGGCAAATTCTGCCGTATCTAAATTCAGATTCTTATGATCAAATTTTTTAAGGATCACATCCTCGATCAATTCGCTCAATATTTTAATGTCTAACACATAACCCGTCTCTTGGTTCGGAATTCCTGTAACTTTTACAATTAATTCATAATTGTGACCATGATAATTTTTATTATTACATAAGCCAAACACTTGTTCATTCTTCTCATCACTCCACAAAGGATTATGCAAGCGATGCGCCGCATTAAAATGTTCTTTCCGGAAAAGTGCTACTTTATTATTCATGATTTGGTTATACACCTAAGTTATATTCTTTACTCATTGTCCCTTCGTCGCACACTTCAACTGTCGGAATTCTGATTCGAATTGAATTATTTCTATTGAAACTTTTCAAGTAATTCATTTATCAACTGCAGGCACTGTTTCAGAAGTGTGCTGATCAAGTGGCCATGCAAACAAAGTGAGCCGGGCGATTGATAAAAGAGCTTGACTTACTATCCATTCAGCTATTACCGCGCCAAAACTACTCCCTCTGTTCGGGTTGACAAAGTAAATACGGCTATAATTAACTTTTGGTAGTTCATTTTGTTCGCAGCAACGAAATATTTTCCCTAAAACACAAATAAATTAACAGTAAACTGCAATTTTGTCGCAATCGTATTGTTGCACGGTATTTGAAACAGCAAAACACTTACCTTCAACTCATAAAAAACAGCAGATGAACATTGGAAAAGAGTTTGAGAAATATGCCATAAAAGATCAGGGCATCAGTAGTGCAACATTGCATAATTATCAGTCACATTTCAATCCAACGAGCCTCACTCCTTATATTATAGAAGAGCGTTCTTTGAATGTGGCACAGATGGATGTATTCAGCAGGTTAATGATGGACCGTATCATTTTTCTCGGAGAAGGGATCAATGATTATGTTGCCAATATTGTTACAGCCCAATTATTATTTTTAGACAGTACCGACCGCACAAGAGATATCCAAATGTATATCAACAGCCCTGGGGGTAGTGTGTATGCAGGCCTAGGCATTTATGACACAATGCAGTTTGTTAGTCCGGATGTATCAACAATCTGTACCGGGATTGCAGCGAGCATGGGCCAAATCTTGTTATGTGCCGGGGTAAAAGGAAAAAGAACGGCATTGAAACATAGTCGTGTAATGATGCATCAGCCAAGCGGAGCCATTGGTGGTCAGGCAACTGATATTGAGATCACTGCAAGAGAAATCAAAAAATTAAGACAGGAATTATACGCCATTACAGCAGCACATACCGGAAAAGACATTGAAACCATTGCCATAGACAGCGACCGTGATAATTGGTTAACTGCCCTGGAAGCCAAAGAGTATGGTTTGGTAGATGAGGTATTGGTGATCAATGCGAGAAAAGAAAAGAAAGATTAAACCCTATCTCCTAAAGGGAGGCATAAAAAATTAAAATATTCAAACATGGTAGAGTCAAAATATATTGCAAATCCTTTATGGATGGGAGAACACGATGACGACGAAACTCCGAAAGAAGAGAAACAAGCTGAGCCACTAAGTCCTGGCATGATGAAGAAAATTGAGAAATTATTCTTCGAAAAACGTGCTATTTATTTGTGGGGAGTGGTAGATGATAAAAGTGCTAAAGATGTTGTTACTAAATTGCTTTTGTTGGATGCAGATAAGCCGGGAGAAGAAATTAAATTGTATATCAACAGCCCCGGTGGTGTTGTAACCAGTGGTATGGTGATGTACGACACCATTAAATTAATATCCTCCCCTGTATCCACAATTTGTATGGGGCTGGCAGCGAGTATGGGATCTATCTTACTGAGTGTTGGTAAAAAAGGAAAAAGATACATTTATCCGCATGGAGAAGTAATGATACACCAGCCAAGCATTGGCGGTTATTTTCAGGCCAATTCTGCAGATATTGAAATTCAAGCCACGCAAATACGCAAGACTAAGGAAATCGGTGCCAAAATACTCGCAGACAATTGCGGAAAGACAGTAGAGCAGATCATGAAGGATTTTGACCGTGATTACTGGATGAATGCCAAAGAAGCCGTAGAATATGGCATTGCAGACTCAATCCTAAAGAAAATCTAATCTTGGCGGCATACCAACCTGCATTGTTGGAACGTTAAATATTAATCTTACTTTTGTGCCCGACAGCGTAAAGTTGTTGGATAGTATCTGATTTGTCAGATCATAAAAATTAAAAATCATGTCTAAACAAAGCCATTTGCATTGTTCTTTTTGTGGCCGGAACAGGGATGAAGTAAAGATCCTGATCGCCGGACAGGAGGGACATATCTGTGAGCATTGTGTAGAACATGCTCAGGAGATCATTTCGCAGGAACTGAATATTAAACATGACGGCACGAATGCATCTTCCAACTTTAAATTAAATGTTCGTAAGCCAGCTGAGATCAAAAAATTTCTGGATGAATATGTGATTGGTCAGGATGATGCAAAGAAAGTGTTGGCAGTGGCCGTATATAATCACTTCAAAAGAATCGCTCAAAAGAGTCAACCTGATGAGGTAGAGATAGATAAAAGTAATATCATCATGGTGGGTGAAACGGGTACAGGTAAAACATTGTTGGCGAAAACAATTGCCCGCATGTTGAATGTGCCTTTTGCCATTGTTGACGCAACAGTATTTACTGAAGCCGGCTATGTGGGTGAAGACGTAGAAAGTATGCTTACCCGTTTACTCCAGAATTGTAATTATGATGTTGCTGCCGCAGAACGAGGAATTGTGTATGTGGATGAAATTGATAAGATTGCACGTAAGGGAGATAACCCTTCGATCACCAGGGATGTTAGCGGCGAAGGTGTACAGCAGGGATTATTAAAAATGCTGGAAGGCACAGAAGTTTTAGTTCCCCCGCAAGGTGGAAGAAAACATCCTGAACAAAAAATGATCAAAGTTGATACTAAAAATATACTATTTATTTGTGGTGGTGCATTTGACGGTATTGATAAAGTAATTGCCCGTAGGGTCAATACAAATGCAATAGGGTTCAATGTAAATAAAGATGAGCAAGAAATGCAACGATTGAATTTATTGCAATTCATTAATGCACAGGATCTGAAAAGTTTCGGTTTGATACCCGAATTATTAGGCCGCCTACCGGTTGTTACACATCTGAATCCTTTGGACAAAGAAACATTGAGAAGTATTTTGACCGAGCCAAAAAATGCTTTGATCAAACAGTATAATCGCTTATTTGAACTGGAAGGAATTGTATTGACCATTGATGATGATGTAATGGATTTTATGGTTACAAAAGCTCTGGAGTACAAATTGGGGGCAAGAGGCCTGCGAAGTATTTGTGAAGGAATTCTTACCGATGCCATGTTTGAATTACCAGGCATGGGACAAACAGAACTGCATGTAACACTGGATTATGCAGAAAGCATGTTTAAAAAGAGTAAAATAAGCTTGTTGAAAGTTGCTTAAAGTATTTCGTTTGCAAAACAAAAAGCGATGGGAATAACTTCTCATCGCTTTTTGTTTTGATGAGATTAATTTGCAGGTACAATAAAAAAATAAAACAATTTATATGAACGATTTAATTGAACGTTTAACCAAAGAAGCAGGACTGACTCCCGAACAGGCAAAGAAAGCCGTTGAGACCATTGCCAGTTTCGTGAAAGAAAAATTTCCGATGTTAGGAGGTGCTGTCGATAATATTTTCAGTGCCGGTAGTAAGGATAATGATTAAGTGAATTAATCTGCCAATCCCATTTTTACTGCAATAGATGCAAGCTCCTGCCTGCTTTGTATACTTAACTTCCTGAACAAACTTGTTCTGTGATGATCTAAAGCCTTTGGTGTAATTGCCATATTAGAAGCTATTTGCTCGTAGGTAAGACCTGTTGAAGAATATTTCAACAGCTCATACTCTTTATCGGTAAGGACGGGTGTTTCCGGTGCTTTGCCGTTAATTTTTTGTTGGCCTGGTATTACAATAGTTTCATCTATACCTGCAATCGACTTTTCAATTACTTCCATGATTGCTTCAGGTTCAGCATTTTTAGATATAAAACCGGATGCTCCTCTTTCCAATAAATTATTCACAGTGATCTGATCCTGAATGAGCGAGATCATGATCACTTTCATATCAGGATAATGTTTATGGACATAATCTAATGTTTCATAACCATTCATTACAGGCATCTGAATATCTAATAATAGTACATCAGGAAAATCAGTAACAGAAGAAAGCAGATCGATAAGTTCTTTACCATTATTTGCTTCAGCAACAATTTCTATATTTTCATTTTTGGATAAGACATTGATAACACCTTTTCTGAAAACAGAATGGTCATCAACAACAGCCACTTTGATCATCATGATACAAGTTTTTTTATTCACGTATTCAGTTTCACTTGGGTTAAGGATATTGGCTATTATTCTGATAGTTATGCAACATTAGTTGATTATTGTATTTAAAAAAAAGAGAAAAATCCCGTTCTAAATTTTCTTTTGGCTTAATGAATATATCGGACACAATAAAACCCTCTTTGAGGGTCTTCTTAAACTAACAAGCATACAAAAAAGAATTAAGCAAGCAATATTTCTCTTGCAATCACGATCTTCTGTATTTCGGAAGTCCCTTCTCCGATGGTGCAAAGTTTGGCATCCCGATAATATTTTTCAACAGGAAAGTCCTTGGTATAGCCATATCCGCCAAATATCTGTACTGCGTCATTTGCCACTTTTACAGCAACCTCACTGGCATAATATTTTGCCATAGCCGACTCCTTGGTCACTTTTTGATGTTGGTCCTTTAAAGCACAGGCCTGGTTTACTAAGAATTCTGCAGCCATAATCTCAGTAGCCATATCTGCCAGCTTAAAACTAATACCCTGAAAATTGGATATAGGCTGGTCGAATTGCCGGCGTTCTTTTGAATATTGAATTGCAGCTTCATATGCGCCTTTTGCAATACCAACAGATAATGCTGCGATTGAAATCCTGCCTCCGTCTAAAATTTTTAATGCCTGTTTAAACCCATCACCCACATCTCCAATTCTTTGTGCATCATTAATGAGACAGTGATCAAATATCAATTCGGTGGTCTCGCTTGCACGCATACCCAATTTGTTTTCTTTCTTACCCGCAAAAAAACCTTTTGTGCCACGTTCAATAATAAATGCTGTTGAATTATTATTGGCTCTCGGTTCGCCTGTGCGAACTATTACAACTGCCACATCTCCTGATTTGCCATGCGTGATCCAGCTTTTTGTACCATTCAATATCCATTCATCGCCTTCTTTCACAGCTACTGTTTGCATATTTCCGGCATCACTGCCCGTGTTGGGCTCTGTCAATCCCCAGGCTCCGATGAATTCTCCCGATGCAAGTTTTGGCAAATACTTTTGCTTTTGATCTTCATTTGCAAATGTGAGAATATGATTTGTACACAGAGAATTATGTGCAGCAACACTTAATCCGATAGAACCGCAAACTTTTGCAATTTCCTGAATGATGGCACTATATTCAAAATAACCTAATCCTGCACCGCCGTATTCATGCGGCACAAGTATACCCATCAATCCCATTTTACCTAATTGTTTAAAAATTTCAACCGGAAATAGCTGACTTTCATCCCATTCCATCACATGCGGCTTGATATATTGTTGCGCAAAATCCTTTGCTGTATGTGCAACCTGCTGAGTTAATTCACTAACCTGAAAATTCATGTGTTCGATTTATTTTGTAAATACTAACAATTGTTAGTATTTACAAAACTAGCCTATTAATTCGCATTACCAAATCAATTTGGATTTAGTTTATTGTGAGATACGGAACAATTTTCGAGTAGATTTCCTCAGTAATAAAAACAATCTTTTTTATATCGTCTAACTGCGTAAACAGGCCGTGCTGGTTTCGGTAAATGACAATGGCTTTAGCAATGTCTTTACTAATGAATGGATTTTTACTCATTTCAAAATCTGTTGCAGTGTTGATGTTTATTTTTTTGATGGTTGACAGCTCTGTTTTTAAAAATGGGATGACGATTTGATAAATAGAATCATTCATTCCGAAAGCTTGTTTTAATTGCAGCAAATCCCAAAATCCACCCAATTTTTCTCTATAATTAACGATTCGATATGCCATTGAAATACTAATTCCCGGCACCAGCATCAGCTGATCAACTGTTGCTGTATTAATATCCAGTATCACAATGCTTTTTCGATTTGAAGTGGATGGATGTTTAAAGTCATTTTTTTGAAACTGATTTGATTCTATTTTAATTCTTGCGAAAGGAATAATGCGTTCTGCATCATTTTTTTGTAACCCCCATATCTTATGGAGGTCTTCAGGCCGATAAAATTTTCCACCTTTATTGCGGTAATTTAAAATTGTATGAATCACGCTATTGCGAATACCCAGCTTTTCCCATCCTGCTGCATCCAAATCATTAGGGTCGAAGAAAAATAATCTGAATTTTGTTTCTCCAATTGAATTGGCCGAGGAATCATTTTTATCCGTTAGAGAATCTTCCAATATTTTATTTTGCCTCCATTTTATTAATTGTTGTTGTAACTCAATATCAACAGGCGGATTTGTTTTCTTAATTTCAAACAAATAAGGAAGGAAAATAAAAAAAACGATCAACAGTAATAAAACTATTACTGCCACTTTTTCTTTACGCGAAAAAGTAAAATACTCTTTGATGATCCTTTTCATACATAACAATTTTGTTAGTAATCAAAGGAGTTTATATATGCAATTTGACAGTTAATCCGTCATGCGCCAAACGAATATGAGCGGGAAGTGTTTTATTCACTTCTTCATGCTTCCCTAACTGATGACTGATATGTGTAAAATAAACTTCAGGGACTTTTAATTCGGTTGCCAAAGCAACTGCTTGGGCCAAATTAAAATGCGAAATATGGTTTTCTTTACGCAAAGCATTCAGCACTAAAACCTTAGAACCTTTTATTTTTTCTTTTTCAGATTCATCGATCCGGTTTGCGTCTGTAATATAAGTAAAATCATTCATTCGAAAACCCAATACCGGCATATGCAAATGCCAGACCAAGATAGGGATCACTGAAATGTCCCCTATTTTAAAAGGCTCTTGGTCTATCGTGTTGATATTGATCTGTGGTATACCCGGATATGTTTTTTCGGCAAACACATAATAATATTCACGTTTTAATGCTTCAATGGTTAATGCATTCGCAAATACTTCCATTGGCTTTTTCTGAATATAATTGTAGGCTCGAATATCATCTAATCCCGCAATGTGGTCTTTATGCGGATGCGTGAATAAAACAGCATCTAACTTCTTATTATTGATACGCAGCATTTGAAAACGAAAGTCGGGAGTAGTATCGATCACAAAACTTGTTATATCGGATTCAACAAGGATACTGCTGCGCAAACGATTGTCGTTGGGATCGGAAGATCTGCAAACTTCACAATCACAAGCGATCATGGGTACACCACTACTGGTTCCGGTTCCTAAAAATGTTATTTTTAAAGAGGAAGAATGCACGTGTAAATCTAAATCAAAAAGCAACGTGAGTTATCAAACAAGGGCTGCATAATTTTTAACTACCTCATCGTACAATTTCTGGCTTTCATGTGTAAGCTTATCAAATTCGATATTGAGTTGAGGAATGATCTCCAGTAAAGTATTGATGCGACCTTCTGCATCTAAAAATTTATTGAGCACCACGATCTTACGGGCCTCCAATAAACACCATCCACTTTGAAAAGTACCGCGCTCATATCGAACAACATATTCGGATTGTTCCAGAATATCTTCTAATTTGTCTAAATTATGTTGCGTGTATTTCATGGTAATTTTTCTTTCTATCACTTCATCAAAGTTAACTCCTATCTCTACTTTATTAATTTTGATTTATCCACACCACTGAATAAATGCTGCAGAAATGTTTAATAACATAGTCTTTGTTAGCATAAAGCAATACTGTACAACTGTACTCAAGGAATTCTTTTGTAATGACCCAATAATAGTTGCTCTAAAAACAAATGCCTGCTAAAATTATTTGCTTTCCATTTTTATGATGGGCACGATCATTTCTTCCAAGCTGATGCCCCCGTGCTGAAAAGTATTCTTGTAATAATTGGCATAATGATTGAAATTATTAGGGTAGCAGAGATACTCATCCGTTTTTGCGAAGATAAAGGAAGAGTTAATCGTAGGAACGGGCAAACCCGCCTCTTTTGGATCTTTAAAAGCCAATACTTCTTTGGGTTCGTAATTTAAGTTGCGGCCATGTTTATATCGGAGATTGGTCGTTGTTTGTTTATCGCCTATCACTTTGCAGGCTGTTTTAACTCTGACTGTTCCGTGATCGGTGGCAACGATCAATTTTATTTTTTTATCTGCTATCTTTTTCAAAGCCTGATGCAAAGCACTGTGCTCAAACCAACTTTTTGTAACACTGCGATAACTCACTTCATCTCCGGCCAGTTCTTTCAGCACTTCCATTTCTGTTCTTGCATGACTGAGCATATCAACAAAATTGTAGACGATAATATTCAGATCATTACTCAATAGATTATGAATATTACTTATCAGATTTTGCCCGTCCGTATGATTCAGAACCTTTGTATAACTCGCTTTACAATCATCTTTTTTCAAACGTTTTAACTGTGCGCGGAAAAACTCTTCTTCAAATAAATTCTTCCCGCCTTCATCTTCATCGTTCTTCCATTGTTCAGGGAATTGTTTCTCAATATCGATGGGCAATAATCCGCTGAAGATCGCATTTCGACTGTATTGTGTAGCAGTAGGAAGTATGGAATAAAATGTTTCTTCTTCTAAGATCCTGAAACTTTCTGCGAAGATCGGTTGAATGGTCTTCCATTGATCATACCGAAGATTATCGATCAAGATAAAAAATACGGGGATATTTTTTTCTACATGCGGCAATACTTTAAACTGAAATAAATTATGACTCATGATGGGGGCTTCTGCTGCTTTCGGGTTCATCCATTTAGCATAATTCTTAGAAATGAATTTATAGAATTCCGCATTAGCCTCTTCTTTTTGTGATGCAAATATTTCCCGCATTTCGGGACTGTCACTCTTTTCCATTTCCAGTTCCCAATAAACCAATTTTTTATAAATATCCATCCACTGATTAAAGTCGGGATTATCATTTAGTGCCATGAACAGATCACGAAACTGCTGCTGATAGGCTGACGTTGTTTTTTCTGCCACCAGCCTTTTATTATCAATTATTTTCTTAAGGCTTAACAAAACCTGATTTGGATTAACGGGTTTTAATAAATAATCGCTGATCTGACTGCCGATGGCTTCATCCATCAAACGCTCGGTTTCATTTTTGGTAATCAACACTACGGGGATATGCTGTTTGATCTCTTTGATCTTCGCCAAAGTTTCAAGGCCTGATATGCCGGGCATACTCTCATCCATAAGGATCACATCGGCAAAATTGTTTTTTATAAACTCTATCGCGTCAAAGCCATTGTTGAATGTGATCACTTCATATCCTTTACTTTCCAAAAATAATTTCTGTGATTGCAGGCTTTCGATCTCATCATCAACCCATATAATTTTCGCGATGGCCATTTTATTATTTTATTTTTTGTTTACCCGAAATATCGGTACTCGTGTTATTATGATGCAAGCAATATATGTATCTAACATCAAATTAATACAAACCGGTCAAGTGTAGAAATCAAATCAATAATGAAGAAATTTATTTCAATCCAAATAGTTAAATATAATTTCAAATTTATCCCATCCGCACACAAATAGTACATTTGAGTGACTGCTTTAACAAAGCAGCAACAAGTATGATACCCAAACGAAAAATCATCAATGATCCTGTGTATGGTTTCATCACCATCAACCATCCATTGATATTTGATATTCTTGCGCATCCTTATTATCAGCGTTTGCGCCGAATCCACCAAATGGCATTGGCATACCTGGTGTATCCCGGAGCCGTGCACACCAGGTTACATCATTCTCTCGGGGCCTATCATTTAATGGGAAATGCCATCAATGAATTAAGATCCAAGGGAACCGAAATAACTGAGGAAGAGGAAATAGCTGCAAAAGCGGGGATATTACTCCACGATGCAGGTCATGGCCCCTTTTCACACGCTTTGGAAAACGAACTGGTTCCTGATGTACATCATGAAGATATCAGCCTGCAGATCATGCAAGCTATGAATGAAGATCTGGGGGGAAGATTAACAATGGCTATCGAGATTTTCACAAACAAGTACCCTAAAAGATTTCTTCATCAACTCATCAGCGGACAATTAGATGTTGATCGCATGGATTATTTAACCAGAGACAGTTTTTTTACAGGGGTAAGTGAAGGGGTGATCGGTTATGACAGAATTTTAAAAATGTTGGTTGTTCATAACAACGAACTGATGGTGGAAGAAAAAGGGATCTACAGCATTGAAAAGTTTTTAGTGGCAAGGCGGCAAATGTACTGGCAAGTGTATCTGCATAAGACTGTTTTAGCAGCAGAGAAAATGCTGGTAAATATCTTAAGAAGAGTTAGGGAAATAAGTAGGCGCGGAATTGAAGGCTTAACAACCGGTGGGGCTACTGATTTCTTTTTATATCAGTTTGACGGCAAAATGAACAGGCAGACCTTAGACAGATTTTGCGAACTGGATGATATTGACTTTTCATTTGCCGTAAAACGCTGGAGCAGGCATCCCGATTTTGTGCTGAGCGAATTATGCAAACGTTTATTGAATAGACAATTACTGAAAATACATTTACAGGCAGAGCCCTTTGATGAAAAGGAAATAAATGAAAAATTAGTTCAGGCTGCTGAATATTTACACATAAGTACTGATTTGGCGGCATATTTTGTATTTACAGGAGAAGCGAATAATACGATGTACAAGACAGAAGATGAAAGGATCAATATTTTGTTCAAAGACGGAACTGTGAAAGACATTTCTGCCATCGATAATCCCTTGATACATCAAACTATTTCTGCTCCCGTTAAAAAATTTTATATTTGTTCGCTTAATTAGTTCGCAGGTAAACGTTCATAGAATAAATCTTGAACTTAAATTTAGCTTATGCAATTTACCGCCGCTCAAATAGCTTTACTGGTCAATGGGAAAACAGAAGGTGATGCATCTGTTGCTGTATCATCTTTCGGGAAAATCGAAGATGCTCAAAATGGCGAATTGGCTTTTTTAGCCAACCCAAAATATGAAGAACATTTATATTCAACCAAAGCTTCCATTGTTTTAGTAAACGAAGATCTTGAATTAAAAGAAACTGTCGCAGCTACATTGATACGTGTACCGGATGCTTATTCAGCATTTGCAACCCTACTTACAAAATATCAGGAAATTGCAACACAGCAATTAAGCGGTATTCAACAACCCAGCTATATCGCTGCTTCGGCAAAACTGGGAGAAAATGTTTTCGTTGCTGCATTCGCTTATATAGGCGAGAATGTGAAGATCGGGAATAACGTAAAACTATTTGCAGGTGTTTTTGTGGGGGATAATGTAAGCATTGGTGACAATTCCATTCTTCAACCCGGAGCAAAAATTTATAGGGATTGTATCGTGGGGAATAATGTAAATATTCACGCAGGCACTGTAGTGGGAAGTGATGGTTTTGGTTTTGCACCCTTAGCTGATGGTTCTTTCAAAAAGATACCTCAGATCGGCAATGTGATCATTGAGGATTTTGTGGAGATTGGTGCCAATTCAACGATTGACCGCGCAACCATGGGTTCAACAATAATAAGATCAGGTGCCAAATTGGATAATCTTATTCAGATCGCTCATAATGTTGAAGTAGGCAATAATACCGTGATCGCAGCTCAAGCAGGTGTAAGTGGCAGCACAAAAGTGGGCCATAATGTAATGATCGGCGGTCAGGCAGGTATTGTGGGCCATATCAGCATTGCCGATGGCAGTAAGATCAATGCTCAAAGCGGTGTAACAAAATCTATAAAATCAGCAAATACTGTTGTGACCGGTTCTCCGGCATATGAGTATACCGCAGCGCTCCGCAGTCAGGCAACCGGGCGCAAATTGCCCGAACTTGAGAAAAAAATACTGGAATTAGAAAAATTACTGCATCAATTATTATCGGAAAGGGTGACCAACGGTAGTTGATGTATCGAATAAACATTCTTTCATCTATTTTTGCCGAATTACTTTACAAAATAAGAACGGTATCTAATAGGGATTCCCATAACACAATACAGCAAAAGATCGAAGCTTGAAGCTAATCAAAACAAAAATAATTTAGAATGGATAGCAATTTTAACCCCGACAAACAACATACGCTTGGAACTGCCATTAATATTAGCGGTACGGGTTTACACACAGGTGTTTTAGTTGATATGAGTCTAAGGCCTTCAAATCCCGGTTTTGGTATTCAATTCCAGAGAATTGACCTTCCGAATCAGCCTTTGATAAAAGCAGACTGCGATCTGGTAACAGATACATCGCGCGGAACGACGTTACAGGTGGGTGATGCCAAAGTAAGTACTATTGAACATTTACTGGCTGCATTAGTGGGCATGGGTGTAGATAATGTTTTGATCGAATTGAACGGTCCTGAAGTGCCGATCATTGACGGAAGTTCTGAACCTTTTGTTGAATTAATTGAAGAAGCAGGTGTTATAGAACAGGAAGCCTCAAAAGCATGGTATAGTTTGGATGAAAATATTTATCACTATGATGAAACCAAACGGGTAGAAATGGTTGCATTGCCGGCTGTAGATTATCAAATAACCACATTGATCGATTTTAATAGCCCTGTGCTGGGAACACAACACGCAGGATTAAAGACCATTAAAGATTTTAAAACTGAGATAGCACCATGCCGTACTTTTTGTTTTTTGCATGAATTGGAAATGCTGTTAGATCATGATCTTGTTAAAGGCGGCGATATTAATAATGCGATTGTGGTAGTTGACAAGCCTGTTACGGATGAAGAAATGGCTCGTTTGGCAAAAGCATTCAAAAGAGATAAGATCGAAGTGAAAACAGAGGGTTATTTAAATAATCTTGAATTACGTTTTCCGAATGAACCAGCCAGACATAAATTGCTGGATGTAATTGGTGACCTTGCCCTGATCGGTTATCCCATCAAAGCAAGAATTATTGCCAACCGCCCGGGACACAGCACAAATATTGAGTTTGCGAAGAAGATCAAACAGTATATCAAGAAAAACAAGCACATGAAGGATGTGCCTGTTTATGATCCAACCATCGCACCAGTGTTCAATCTCGAAAAAATTGAAAAAACATTACCGCACCGTTTCCCATTTTTATTAGTAGATAAGATTACCGAATTAACAGACAACTACATAATCGGTATTAAAAATGTAACTTTTAATGAATGGTTCTTTCAGGGACATTTCCCCAATAATCCTGTTATGCCGGGTGTATTACAAATAGAAGCCCTGGCTCAAACCGGTGGGATTCTTTGTATCAATGCCATGCATGAAGGCCAGTATGATACTTACTTTTTGAAGATCGATAATTGTAAATTCAAGCAGAAAGTCATACCCGGCGACACCATGATCTTAAAAATGGAGCTTATCTCCCCTATCAGACGAGGCATTTGTGAAATGAAGGGAACCGTATATGTAGGCGGTAAGGTGGCAACCGAAGCCAACCTGGTAGCACAGGTTGTAAGAAGAACTTAAAGCCTAAAATATCCTTAATAAGCATATTTTTGTAACGCCGGTTGAAAGTCTGGCACCTTTTTTATTGCTACTGATGCCACTATGCCAACAACAGTAGCCCCAAAACCAAAAAGCAGGATGACTCATCCCTACACGTACATTGATCCAAATGCATGGATAGCTCCAAATGTTAAGATCGATCCCTTCACTGTAATTCATGGTGATGTGCAGATCGGTGAAGGTACCTGGATAGGAAGTAATGTGACCATTATGGATGGTACAAGGATCGGCAAGAACTGCCGTGTATTTCCCGGTGCCGTATTGGGTGCCATTCCGCAAGACCTGAAATTCAATGGAGAAAAGACCACAGTTGTTATTGGCGATAATACTACCATTCGTGAATTTGTTACAATTAACCGCGGTACAGAAGATCGGGGTAAAACCAAGGTTGGTAATAATTGCTTGATCATGGCTTATAGCCATATTGCACATGATTGCATTATCGGTAATAATTGTGTTTTAAGCAATAATGCAACTCTAGCCGGACATGTTACCGTTGATGATTGGGCCTGGATAGCGGGCGTTAGTGCCGTGCATCAATTCGTACATATTGGTCAGCACGCTTATATTGCCGGTGGAAGCCTGGTAAGCAAGGATGTTCCACCCTATATCAAAGCAGTTCGTAATCCATTGAGCTATGGAGGTGTAAACAGCGTTGGATTAAAACGCAGAGGTTTTGAACTGGAAAGCATTAACTGCATCCATGATATTTACCGTATCATTTTTAATAAGGGTCTTAACACAACACAGGCATTGGAATTTATTGATGAAGAATTACCGGCCAGTGATGAAAGAGACGAAATTGTAACTTTTATCCGCGACAGTGTTCGAGGTATCATCAAGCGTTCCACCAAAGGAAGCGGAGAAGAAGAATAATATTCTGCTGTTCTAAAAATTATCTTTTTTTATGACGATCCAACTCAATGATGCCGGCAAAAGATTTAACCGGGATTGGATATTTCGTCATGTTACCTATGTTTTTCAGGAAGGCAGATCTTATGCCATAACCGGACCCAACGGGAGTGGCAAAAGCACATTACTGCAAGCCATTGCAGGAAGCATGAATATGAGCGAAGGAACTTGTGAATGGACAGTTGTGGATCGCAAGGCAGAAGATGCAGAAACGTATAAATATATTTCCATCGTTGCGCCATACCTTGAAGTGATCGAAGAAATGAGTGTAAAAGAGTTTTTATCGTTTCATGCTTCATTCAAGCCTTTGATTTCTGATATTTCAATTGATGAAATCATAAGGATCATCGGATTAGAGAAAGCTGCTGACAAACAAATACGTTATTATTCTTCGGGCATGAAGCAAAGGGTGAAATTAGCACAAGCTATTTTTTCTGATGCACCAATCATTTTATTAGATGAACCCTGCACTAATTTAGATAAAACGGGTTACGATTTATATCACCGGCTCATTAAAAATTATTGCAGTAATAAATTAATTATTGTCAGCAGTAATGATGAAAATGAAATGGATTTTTGTGAAGAGAGGATCTCTATAATGGATTACAAATAAGCTGATTCCCAAAGTTTAGGCATGTTTACTATACAGGCCACCATCGAAACCGATCTGCTCCCCAAAACCTGATTCCATTCCCTATTATTAGTCACCTGATTCATCATTCTCCTTATCATTCTCCCTGGATTCCTTATTTCCACCTTATGCTTGCTCAATATTATACCAAGATCAATCCTACATCTAACCCACAGTTGGCCACGAGATTGTGGGTTGTTGTGGGAGTAATGTGGGAATGATGTGGGTTTAATAGCCTTCAATAGGCCATAAATCAGGAAGCATCCCAGAGTTATCCATAGAGATAGGAAGTCTAAAACAGATTTCAGTAATTGCTAAAATTCAGCAAATTCGGCAAATTTCCGATCTAACGCCTGCTGGCAATCAACAAATTCAGGTCAGTAAATTTCAGGTCGAATTTCTGGCTGATATAGAAGTCGGTCAATGCACCTTTAAATAAATAAATGCCCTCGCGTAAATTGAAGTTGTGCCAAACCATTTCTTCCATGCCGCCTTCATCACTGATGGTCAATAATAAAGGCATCAATACATTGCTGATGGCCTGACTGGCGGTACGTGCAAAACCGCTTGGAATATTGGGAACGCAATAATGGATCACATCATGCTTTACAAAAGTTGGTCTTTCATGTGTTGTTAACTCACTTGTTTCGAAGCAACCGCCTCGATCTATGGCCACATCAATTATGATGCTGCCGGGGCGCATGGCTGCCACCATTTCTTCTGTTACCACTACCGGAGCACGGCCAAATTCATTACTCAAAGCACCTACTGCCACTTCGCATGTCTTTAATTGTTTTGCTAAAATGCGTGGCTCTAAAACACTTGTCCAGCAACGTTGTCCAAGGTTATTTTGTAATTGTTTTAATCGATATACATTATTATCAAACACTTTAACGCTGGCTCCCAATGCCAATGCATTACGTGTAGCAAATTCGCCCACGATACCTGCGCCAATGATCACAACCTTTGTTGGAGGGATCCCGCTGATACCACCCAGCAATACACCTTTTCCCTTATTGAAACTGCTGAGATATTGTCCTGCGATTAACATCAAAGCGCCACCTGCAATTTCACTCATGCTGCGAACGATTGGATAAGTGCCGCTATCGTCCTTTAAGTTTTCAAAGCTTAGCGCAGTGATCCTTTTCTCCATCATCGTTGCAACGATCTCTGTTTTTAATGCCGAATGATGAATGGGGGAAATAATGGTTTGATTGAGTTGCAGCAGGTTCATATCTTCTTCCACCACCGGGGCGCTCTTAATTAAAATGGGGGCTTTATACACTTCAGCTTTTTCATATAAAATCCTAGCCCCTGCTTCACTGTAATCTTTATCAGTATAATTGCTTCCCTCGCCGGCATTATGTTCTACAGCTACACTATGGCCATTACTTACCAATACACCAACTGCTTCAGGAGTTAGGGCAATTCGGTTTTCCTGAAATGCAAACTCTTTGGGAATGCCAATATGCAGTTCTGCACCTTTTGCTTTTATATCGAGGGTTTCTTCTAGCGTTTCATAATTGAAAGAAGTTGATATAACAGGTTTTGATAAGGCCATTGTATAAAAGATTTGAGATTGTTGATTTGAGATTTGTGGTAAGTGAAGTTACTTTATTTAAATAATACTTCTAAAGTATGGTCTACGATTTTGCAGATGTGTACAATCTACGCGTAGTGGCATTTAAGATCTCTATATATACATTAAAAACATCCTCTGGTAAAAGCGCAGCTGCATTTTCGGGCCATTCTACCAAACAAAGATCTTTACTCAGCAAAGCATCTTCAATTCCTGCATGAATAGCTTCCTCTTCTCCTTTTAATCGGTACCAGTCCATATGAAAAATAGTTCCTGCAATAGAACTTTGATATTCATTGATGATCGCAAAAGTTGGGCTGCTGATGCTGTCTTTCACTTCCAGTAATTCGCATAAAGCATGGATGAATGTTGTTTTACCCGCACCCATTGCTGCATGAAAAGCCCATACTTTATTTTGCTTTCCTTCCTTCCATAAAAGTTTTGCAACCTGATGAATATGCTCTATTTCGAAAATTGCATCCATGCGGCAAAGATATTTTCTCTGCTCGTAAGATGAGCATTTTATTACTTGGTAACTTTGTGAGCAAAGTCATTTCTCCTTTTAAGGAAATGATACATTTTTGAGCAAATAGAAAAGTGGCATAAAGATCAGTCGTACAAATGTTCGATTCTTTCACTGAGAAAAATCGAAGGCAACGATGCAAAATCTTGATACGATTGCCCGCCTCATAAAATAAATTGAACCATGGAGAAAGTGAATTTAAAAGTAGAAGGGATGAGTTGCACCAATTGTGCACTGACCATTGACAAGTATTTAAAAAGTGAAGGCTTGCAAAATGTGAAAGTAAATTTTATTGGAGGCGATGTTAGTTTTGAAATGAATGGCAATATTACACAGCAGAAAATAGAGAAAGGGATAAATTCTTTGGGATATCATGTACATCACGAACACGAAGACCATGATTCCCATGGTCATGATCACAGCGGCGGATCATTACCTTTCAAAAGTCATTTACAGCGTTTCTGGTTCTGTATCATTTTTACAGCTCCTTTGATGTTGCACATGTTGCCCGGTGTACATATTCACGTGTTGATGGATCCTTATGTTCAATTGGCATTAACGATTCCCGTTTACATTGTGGGCATGGATTTTTTTGGCAGAAGTGCCATCAAAAGTTTATTATCAGGTATTCCTAACATGAATGTGCTGATCGCGCTCGGGTCCAGTGCTGCATTTGGTTATAGCCTCTATGGCTTATTCGTTAGCAATAGCAGTAATTATTTGTTTTTTGAAACCGCTTGTACAACTATCACGTTGGTCTATTTAGGAAACTGGATGGAAGATGCATCTATTGAAAAAACACAATCAGCATTAAAAAGTTTAGCGAAGAGCCAGAAGGTGATGGCCAATATGATCGCTTTTGATGATCAGCATCACGAACAGATCTTTCAGGTAGAAAGTACTGCTTTGCACGTGGGTGATCTTGTTTTGATTCGTAATGGTGAACATGTACCCATGGATTCAAAAATATTATGGGGCGAAGCCAATGTGAATGAAGCCATCATTACCGGAGAAAGCGTTCCTGTTGAAAAGAAAATAAAAGATCAACTCATCGGCGGGAGTATTTTAGAAAGTGGTACGGTAAAAGCACAGGTGACTGCTGTTGGTGATGACACAGTTCTTTCTAATATTTTAAAACTGGTAAAGGAAGCACAAACTGAAAAACCGCCTGTGCAGCAAATGGCAGACAAGATCAGTGCTATATTTGTTCCAACAGTGGTTAGCATAGCATTACTAACATTGGCCATTAATTATTTCTTTGTTGATAAGAGTTTTGGTGACAGCTTATTAAGGAGCATTGCCGTATTGGTAATTTCTTGTCCCTGCGCTATGGGCTTGGCTACTCCTGCCGCTGTAGCTGTGGGTTTAGGACGCGCAGCCAAGAATGGGATATTATTTAAGAACGCAAGAAGCCTTGAGATCTTCAAAGACATCAAACAGGTTGTATTTGATAAGACCGGAACGCTCACCACGGGAAAATTTGCGGTCGAAAACTTTAAATCAGAAATAATCGAAGATGATTTTAAACGCATCGCTTATTCGCTCGAAAAATATTCCAATCATCCGGTCGCGAAAGCCATTGTTACAGAATGGAAAATAAAAGATGAGATAAGGTGGGCTTCTGTTGAAGAAGTAAAAGGCTTAGGTATCAAATCAAAAGATAAAGAAGGCAATGAATATTTTGCCGGATCTTATACGATCGCAGCTTCTTTTACAAAAGATGATGCACACAATATTTATATTCTTCGCAATAATGAATTGATCGGATGGATCGATGTAGCAGATGAAATAAGGCCCGAAGCTAAACAAGTGATCAGTTTATTGAAATCGAAAAATATCAAAACGATTCTATTGAGCGGAGACAGAAAGGATAAATCCCAAAAAGTAGGCGATTATCTCGGTATTGATGAAGTGGTTGCAGAACAAACTCCCGAACAAAAATTAGAAAAGATAGCAGCATATACTGCAATAGCCCCAACTGCCATGGTGGGCGATGGCATCAACGATGCACCGGCTTTGGCGAAAGCAACAGTGGGCATTTCATTGAGTGATGCATCGCAAGTGGCCATGCAAAGTGCGCAAGTTGTTTTAATGAATCATGGATTGAAACATATGCCAATGGCTTTGGGATTGGGCAAGCATACTTATCTAACCATTAAAGGGAATCTGTTCTGGGCCTTTGCTTATAATATAGTTGCCATACCAGTTGCTGCGATGGGATTTTTAAGTCCTACTTTCGGAGCATTGATCATGGGATTAAGTGATGTGGTACTGGCCATTAATTCTCTTTCGCTGAATTTCAAGAAAGTGGTGTGATAGCATAGTTTTACCCCTTTCTATATTGGAATTATATTTTCATAAATATTTATATTTACAGGAATATAAATAAAAGGTTATGGCTAAGAAAGAATTACAACTGCTAGTAGCCGAACAGAAAATATTGAATAGAATTTATGTTATACGTGGGCAGAAAATAATGATTGATAAAGATCTTGCTGAAATGTATAAGGTTGAAACAAGAAGACTGAATGAACAAGTAAAAAGAAACAAAAGCAGATTCCCGAAAGATTTCATGTTTAAGCTCACAGACAAAGAATATCAAGATTTGATGTCGCAAAATGCGACATCAAGTTGGGGTGGAAGAAGAAAGTTACCCTCAGCATTCACAGAACAGGGTGTTGCAATGTTATCCAGCATATTAAACAGTGATGTTGCGATTGAAGTAAATATCAGAATTATCAGAGTATTTACGAAACTGAGAGAATATACACTTACACATAAAGAAATACTATTACAGCTTTCAAAATTGGAAAAAGAAGTAAAAGGGAACAGCAAAGACATTGAAAACATTTTTTTGGTTTTAAAAGAATTGCTTGAAAAAGGAAATAAACCTGTTTCTGTTAGAAATAAAATCGGATTCAAGCACTATGACTAATATTGAACTATGAATAGTTCTCCTCCACAAGTACTCAAACAATTTTGGGGCCACGGTTCTTTTCGCGGAGAACAGGAAAGGATCATCGATTCTGTTCTAGAAGGAAAAGACACACTGGCCTTATTGCCAACGGGTGGGGGCAAATCCATTTGTTTTCAGGTTCCTGCATTAATGAAAGATGGATTGTGTTTGGTGATCTCGCCTTTGATTGCTTTAATGAAAGATCAGGTTGAAAACCTTCAGAAACTAGGAATACCGGCCATCTCTCTACACAGTGGGCTAACTTATTATGAAGTAAAAAAACTGTTTGAGAATGCCGCTCATGGTGATTATAAGTTTTTGTACTTATCGCCTGAACGCCTCGAGACAAGTCTCTTCCGTGAGTTTTTGCATTCATTAGATATCAGTTTAATTGCTGTTGATGAAGCGCATTGCGTTTCACAATGGGGCTATGATTTTCGTCCGCCTTATTTGCGCATAGCAAATTTGAGAGAAGAATTACCTAAAGTTCCTGTCATTGCCTTAACAGCTTCTGCCACTCCGACCGTTCAAAAAGATATTATTGAGAAATTAAGATTCAAACAACCCGGTATTTTTATTGAATCATTCGAAAGAAAAAATCTTTCATATTCGATTTTTAAAGTTGATAGTAAGATCAATAAAATAATTGAGGTTCTCAACAATGTAGAAGGTAGCAGCATTATTTATTGCAGGAACAGAAGACAAACAAAGAATGTTGCAGACCTTTTACTGCTTCAAAATATAGCTGCAGATCACTATCATGCAGGTCTGGCACAAGAAGAAAGAAGCACGAAACAAAATGCTTGGATCAATAACCAAACAAGAGTAATGGTTTGCACGAATGCTTTCGGGATGGGTATTGATAAAGCAGATGTAAGAACAGTGATACATTATGATACGCCTGATTGTCTGGAAAATTATTATCAGGAAGCAGGCAGGGCAGGGCGTGACGGCAAAAAAGCTTATGCCGTTTTATTGTTTCAAACTGAAGATATAAAAGACCTGAAAAAATTGCCCGATCTGCGTTTCCCGTCTATACCCGAAATAAAAAGGGTATATCAATCCATCGCAGACTATTTACAAATCCCTGTTGGGACGGGCGAAAGCAATTATTATGATTTTGACCTGATCGAATTCAGTAAGAACTTCAAACTAGATAGTTTTCAGGTAATGTATGTGTTGAAAGTATTGGAACAGGAGGGGCATTTGAGTTTTTCTGAAAATATTTTTCTTCCCGCACAGGTAGAATTTACTGCAGACAAAAATGTGTTGAATGAAGCGGAAAAAAATTATCCGAAAACTGCAGATGTGATGAAGTGTTTGCTACGCACTTATGAAGGCATTTATGATAACCGTATTTCTATCAATGAGAAACAGATTGCCAAATTATGCAATTTGCCTTATGAAAAAATTTATATCGACCTGCAGGAATTACATCATGCAGGTATTATTAACTATTTGCCTCAAAAGGAAACACCTCAAATTCATTTCATTTTAAACCGTGCACCGGCAAAAACACTGCACATAAATCAGGATTCTTATCTGCAACGTAAAAAACAATATGCTGAACGAGTTGAAACAATGCTTGATTATTTGAGATCAGAAACTGCATGCCGAAGTAAATTCATCGCCGATTATTTTACAGAGATCAAGAATGAGAATTGCGGCATTTGTGATAATTGTTTGAAACAAAAAAAACTTGATCTCACAAGAGATGATTTTAAAACAATCGAGCAATTAATTTATAAAGCCATTCCTCCTCAAGGGATCTATACGAAGGAATTACTGGCTGAACTAAATTCGGTCAAAAAAGAAGACTTCTGGAAAGTGTTTCAAATGCTTGAGGATGAGAATTTGATTTTAGTTGATGAGAGAGGTTTTATAAAAAAGTGTTAATTGAATCTCCCGAAAATCAATAATTCATTCAGTGAAAGATTCACAGGCAACGATGATGCCACTTGCATTTCAGCAGGTTCGTTCATCATATCTCTATATAAATCAGCCTTTTTAACAAAAGATTGCACACTATTGGCTGTAACTTGGCATAGTTTTATCTTTATATCACGTTAAATATTTAGAGTTATGGAAGGAAAAAAATATAAAATACTGCTTTGTGAAGACGATACCAACCTTGGCATGGTATTGAAAAATTATCTAGAGTTGAATGACTATGATGTTATTCTGGAACGCGATGGAAGATTAGGATTAGCTGCTTTTCAACGCGAGAAATTTGATATCTGTTTACTGGATGTAATGATGCCTAATGTAGATGGTTTTGCATTAGCCGAAGAAATTCGCGATGTGGATCCTGATATGCCTTTATTCTTCTTAAGTGCAAAAACAATGAAAGAAGATATCATTCAGGGGTATAAATTAGGCGCAGATGATTATATCACTAAACCCTTCGATAGTGAAGTATTGTTACTGAAAATAAAAGCAATATTAAAACGCAATGAAGAAGACAACAGGATCAGCGATAATATTGAATTTGACCTGGGGTTCTATCATTTCAATCCGAAACTGCGTGAATTAATACACGAAGGAAAAACACAAACATTATCGCCCAAAGAAAATGAGTTATTGAAAATGCTGGCAGAACATAAAAATGATCTGTTACCTAGAGAACGTGCATTAAAGAAAATTTGGGGCAGCGATACTTATTTCAACGGAAGAAGCATGGACGTTTACATTGCAAAACTTCGTAAATACTTAAAGGATGATGTGAATATTGAAATCGTTAATATTCATGGCAACGGGTTCAGATTAGTTGCGCCTTAGTAGAAATTTGATCAATTGAATTATATAAGAAAGCCTCATAAAATTTATGAGGCTTTCTTATTAGCTGAATAAGTTTGATTGCCCACCTTTGGGTACAGATTTTCCCAAATGATTATAGGCCTTTGCTGTTACTTCTCTTCCCCGAGGAGTACGTTGCATAAACCCTTCCTGAATTAAAAAAGGCTCATATACTTCTTCGATCGTTCCCGCTTCTTCACCAACGGCTGTTGCTATTGTAGTAAGGCCTACAGGGCCACCCTTAAATTTTTCAATAATAGTTGTGAGGATACGGTTATCCATTTCATCCAATCCATGCTCATCCACATTCAATGCTTTGAGTGCATGCTGAGTGATACCGATATCAATTGTTCCGTCATTCAACACCTGTGCGAAGTCCCTTACTCTTCGCAATAGACTATTGGCGATACGAGGAGTACCGCGACTTCGTCTGGAAATTTCTCCTGCTGCTTCGGTAGTGATAGATGTATTTAAAATAGCAGCACTCCTTTCGATTATCTTTTTGAGTGTTTCGGCATTATAATACTCCAATCTTGATTTGATACCAAAACGAGACAGTAACGGTGCGGTCAATAATCCGCTTCGAGTTGTTGCACCTACTAATGTGAATGGATTTAAATTGATCTGCACACTTCTTGCATTGGGGCCACTATCGATCATGATATCAATCCTGAAATCTTCCATAGCAGCATACAAATATTCTTCCACCACCGTGCTTAAACGGTGTATCTCATCAATGAATAAAACATCGTTGGGTTCCAGATTGGTAAGTAGGCCAGCAAGATCACCCGGCTTTTCAATTACGGGGCCTGAAGTTTCTTTAATATTTACACCGAGCTCATTCGCGACTATTCTGCTCAATGTGGTTTTGCCCAAACCGGGGGGGCCATGAAACAAAATATGGTCTAATGCTTCGCCGCGGATCTTAGCGGCTTTGATAAATATGATCAGGTTCTCGATCAATTGTGGCTGACCAGAAAAATCATCTAACTCTTTGGGGCGGATCGTATTCTCGAATTCTTTGTCTGCAAGATTCAGGTTTTCTTTATCACTATTTAAATTCGGATTCGACATATTGCCTCAAATCTACAAAAACTATTGCTGTATTTTAGTTGCACTTATTTTCTTTTCAACCAGAGAATATAGATCTTAGACCGTTGCTCGCTTCTGTTTTATCAGAATTTGTATAGCATCGGTTTTGTACTGAGTACAATTACACAAATACGTTGGGATAGAAATATAATTCTATTATTTATCAGAAGGCTGTTCTGTTGCAACTTTTTCGCCGGCAGGGTTAAATGGTCCGTGGCAGGTTGAGAAAAACAACAGCAAAACCAATACAATTACAAAAGACAAAATAGCAGTGGCTCCGAAACTAACTTTTACTTCTTCGTTGTTGTGTGACATGATCCTTAGGGTTTTATAAAAGCAAATTACTAAAAAACTATTTGGCAAATTGCATCATTTGCAAAATAATATCAGGGTCAGGGCTATTCTTTAAGTAGGAATCCCTTTCACTCCATTTACAAACACCCGGGTAATCACCTTTATAATTTCTCATGTTGAGAATGATCTGAAAATGCAGATGTGGCGGCCAATGACCATTCTCTTTTGCATTACCAAAATGCCCGATCAGTTCACCCATGCTAACAAACTTGCCTTCTTTCAAATTCTGAATATCTTTTAAAGAAAGATGTCCGTATAAAGTAAAAAATGTTTTGGCTTTTATCTGATGTTGCAATATGATAGTGGCACCATAATCGCCGTAATGGTCATTGAATGCAAAGCTATGAATCACCCCACCCAAGGGCGCAAATACAGGAGTATTCGGTCTTCCCCAAATATCGATTCCCAAATGTAATCGTCTTGGTTCATCGGCATTAAAAACTTCGCTTCTGGTATACAGAGCCCTCATTTCATCATATCCACCAATGCCGTAAGTTGCTTTTGAAGACGATAATTGATGATCGATGTATTCGGAAAATTTTTCAGTATCACTGAAGATATCAGCTGTAAGTGTTTCATTATTTTTTGTAAGATCAAGTAACATCAACTGATCTGTTGATGCATTGAACGGGACAACGGGATGAAATATATGTTTGTACTGCTGCAGTAACTGGATCATGATATAAAATTAAAGCCCCGACTTGAAAGTCGAGGCAATTCATTTTAAATGGTAACCAGAAAATTATTTCAATCAACTCTTGGGCGTAAACTTGATCACGGTATTAGCAATAGGTTTCACTGTTTGCAAGTATTTAAAGATGGCATTCAAATCGGATTCTTTCATTTTCGAATACATCATCCAGGGCATGATTGAGTTAAAATCTTTTTCGCCAACGGTTGGTGAATGAAATGATGTATCCTGATACGCTTTAAATCGTTTAATGAACATCTCTGCTGTCCATGCTTTCAATCCATTGGCATCCTGCGTAATATTCGCAGAACGAACAATTCCAGATGGCAATGCAAATTCTCTTCCTCCTCCAAATGCAAATTCCTCTATGATTTGGCCTTTCTTGTCTTTGGTATGACATTCTCTGCAGGCTGCTGCAGTGATCATATATTTCCCGTAAGCGATCGTGTCGGATTCCGGCGGCCTGTTTTGCAAATTGGCTTTTTGCGGAATTAAATGCTGAATGATACTGAAGGGAAAATCCGCTTTTGATTTTGGCACATCATTCTTAATGGGCGCCAAAGTTCTTATATAAGCGATGATGGAATAAACATCTTCTTTGTCTAACTGTCCGTAATAATGATAAGGCATCACCGGAAATAATGCATCATTATTTCTATCAACTCCTGTTGTGATGGTTCTGAATATTTCTCCATCCGTCCAGTCACTTAATTTATACGGAGTGATATTTCTGGAATAAAACACACCCGGAAATCCATAACGCTGATCGAATCTTTCACCACCCTGTCCTTCTGTACCGGCAACCATCGGGCCTGCAAATTTGGTCCAGTCTCTATGCGAATGACAGTCCATACAAACAGTAACGCAATTGGCCAGGTATTTCCCCCTTTCAATTCTGGCGGGTGTTCTTTCAACAGTGATATTTTCGGGTTTACCCACATTGGGAAGAAAATAGGAAACATAAGAAATGATTCCAACAAGAATTACAATGATCGCTGCAACTAAATACAGCAATGGCTTGACGATCTTTTTCATGGTGTAAGTATGTTAGGTTTAAAACTGAGCCAAAATAAAACATAGATCGTATATATACAATAGTTGTAAAATAAAAAACCCCGACTTAAAAGTCGGGGCAATTCAGTCGGGACAATTCAGTCGGGGCATTATTGTTACCTAATGTAAAATTTCAAAATGTGTCCGGTAAGGATATAATATAATTTCTGACAACTTTGTCCTATACTAAATACACTTTACATAAATGGGGAGTAACTATGTAAATTGTAAAACTTATGAGTTCAATGAAAAAAGAGGGCCGTCCTCCCATTTATCCAACGGAGCTAAAGATTGTTATAGCC
>Ga0316224_1000079_pt1 | contig 148188 bp, 112 predicted proteins | sample TBH18013metaG_FD_206254 | JGI IMG/M metagenome (GOLD analysis project Ga0316224, IMG submission 206254) | Freshwater microbial communities from Trout Bog Lake, Wisconsin, USA - TBH18013 | ecosystem: Environmental > Aquatic > Freshwater > Lake > Hypolimnion/Profundal zone | place: USA...
ACGGCAGCGTACAAATTAATGGCGGTACAGAACTGGTTACGAGTACAGCCTATTATGTGACGGTCAATAATAGCGGTACCGAGATTGTTTCCAGTGGTGGTACCGCTCAGTACACCACCATTAATAGTGGCGGCAGTGAATATATTTCCAATGGTGGAACAGCGAGTTATACAACGATTAATAGCGGCGGTAACGAATATATTTCCAATGGCGGAACGGCAAATTACACGACGATTAATAGCGGCGGTAACGAAATCATCCTGAGCGGCGGCATCGCCTACAACCCAAGCATCGCCAGCGGTGGTACTGAAATAGTTTCCAGCGGTGGAGAATTGCAGATTTCCACCAGTACCCCCATTAGCGGCCTTATCCTCAATGGCGGCGCGATTATTGATTTAACCGGCACAGTCGCCAAGACCGCAACCGTCAATGCTGCCGACCAACTGGTGATCACCAGCGGCAGCACGGTGCTGGATACGCTAGGCTTGGTCGGCAATTACAGCAACGAGCAATTTACCACTCAATCCGATGGCAAGGGCGGTACTGATATTGTGGTTAAATCCTTAACCACCGTCAGTGCAGTCAATTATAACGCCGCCACCGGCCAGCTTAGCCTGACCGGCAGCAACCTAACCACCACGGCCGCCAATTACCTGGTCAGCGATTTTAGCCTGAAAGGTGATGGCGGCAGTAGTTACACGCTCAGCAGCGGCAGCAGCATATTGGGTACGCCTACCGCCACCAACGTGATTATCCAGTTGTCCACTGCCGACCAATTGGCAGTGGATGGCTTGTTAAACAACAGCGGCACTAAAGCCAACGATGGCCTGACGCTCTATAATTTCAGCGCCACCGGCAATTGGGGTGGGGTTCCCGCACCTAATGCCATCACCACGCAGGGTGTTACCGTCAGTAACGTCACCGCACCCATCATCAGTGCCGTGGCCTACAACGCCGCCACTGGCGTATTCACCGTCACCGGCGCCAATCTGGACAACCACGGCAGTACCAACGGTATTGCTTTGACCGACTTTAAACTGACCGGCGGCGCAACTGGCAGCTACAGTTTTAGCGCCGGCAATGACAGCGTCAGCAACCTGACCGCTAATGGCTTTACGATTACGTTAAACAGCACCGACCAAGCAGCAGTCAACAGTTTTGTGACGGATAACGGCACAGGCCCCAGCAGTGGCGCAGCCTATAATTTCAGCGCGACCGGCAAATGGGATAGCGACAGCGGCGCGGCGATTACCACCCAGGCAGTCAGCGTCAACAGCGCCTTACCTGCCATTACCGGCGGCAGTTACAATGCCGCCACCGGCCAGCTCAGCCTGACCGGCCACAATTTTACTACCGCCACCGCCGGCTACTTTGTCAATGACCTAAGCCTGAGCGGTGACGGTGGCGGCAGTTATACCTTAAGCAGCGGCGGCAGCGTCATCGCGGTGCCTAGCGCGACCAGCCTGACCTTGCAACTCTCGGCAGCTGATCAATTAGCGCTGGATGGTTTATTTAACCATAACGGCATCACTGCCAATGATGGCTTAACTACCTATAAGTTATCCGCTACCGCCGGCTGGGATACCAGCGCCAACGCGAGCAGCGGCATAGGCATTACCGTCAGCAATGTCAGCGCACCCAGCATTAGCGCGGTGACCTACAACGCGGCAACCGGTGTCTTCACTGTGACGGGCGCTAATCTGGACAACCACGGCAACCTCAACGGCATCGCCTTAAACGACTTTAAACTCAGCGGCGGCGCAAGCGGCAGCTATAATTTTAGCGCGACGAATGACAGCATCAGCAATCTCAGCACCACGGGTTTTAATATTACCTTAAGCAATGCCGACCTCAGCGCCGTCAACGGCTTCGTCACCGCCAACGGCAGCTCTCCACTGAATGGCGCACCTTATAACTTTACCGCTTCCGCCTTGTGGGATAGTGACAATGGCGCCCCCATCAGCAGTCAGGCTGTAACCGTCAACAGCTTGCCGGCATCGGTAACCGGCGTCAGTTACAACGCCGCAACCGGCTTATTGACACTCAGCGGCAATAATTTTAATACCAGCGCCGGCGCTTACGCGGTGACTGACCTAAGCCTGACCGGCGACAAAGGCGGCAGTTATACCTTAAGCAGCACTGACACCCTCAGCAACCTTAGTACCAGCGGCATCAGCATTCAGTTGTCCAGCGCCGATCAACTGGCGGTGGACGGCTTGTTGAATAAAAACGGCAGCACCGCTAATGACGGGATGACGGCTTATAACCTGTCTGCCGGCAGCGGCTGGGAAACCGGTGCGGCCGCTGTCAGCAGCGCGGCGGTGACCGTCAGCAATGTTGTTGCACCCACGATCAGCACGGTCAGTTATAACGCCGCCACTGGGGTATTTACCGTTACCGGCAGCAATCTGGACAACCACGGCAGCCTGAACGGCATTGCCGTTAATGACTTTAAATTTAGCGGCGGCAGCAGCAGTTACAACTTTATTGTGGGTAATGACAGCGTCAGCAATCTCAGCAGCAGCGGTTTTACCCTGACGTTAAACAGCAGCGACAAAACCTTAGTGAATAGCTTTGTTACGGATAACGGCACAGCCCCCAGCAGCGGCACCGCTTACAATTTAAGCGCTACCGCTAACTGGGATAGCGACAGCGGCGCGGCCATTACTGCCCAAGCGGTCAGTGTTAACGGCTTATCGCCTATCCTGAGTAACGTTAGTTATAACGCCGTCAATGGTCAGCTCAGTTTGACTGGACACAACCTCAGCACGGCGACGGGCGCTTATATCCTGACTGATCTAAGCCTTAGTGGTGACGGCCACAGCAGTTATACGCTCAGCAGCGGCAGCAGCGTCACGTCTGCCGGCAGCACGGCGGTGACCATACAATTATCCGCCGCCGATCAATTGGCGGTGGATGGCTTGCTGAATAAAAACGGCGGTTTAGCCAACGATGGTGCCAGCTCGTATAGTTTAGCGGCAGCCGGCGGCTGGACCACCAACGGTGCCGCGATCAGTAGTCAAAGCCTGAGTGTCAGTAATGTCACCGCACCTGCCATCAGTGCAGTGGCCTACAATGCCACCAGCGGGGTGTTTACTGTCACCGGCAGTAATTTAGACAACCACGGCAGCAGCAATGGTATTGCGCTAGGCGACTTTAAACTGACCGGCGGGGCCAGCGGCAACTACGGCTTTAGCGCAACGAATGACAGTGTCAGCAACCTCAGCGCCACGGGTTTTACCATTACCCTGAGCAATGCCGACAAAACCGCCGTTAACAGCTTTGTCACCGCTAATGGCAGCGCCCCGCTCAGCGGTGCTGCTTATAACCTTAGCGCGACCACCTTGTGGGATAGCGACAGCGGCGCGCAAATCGGCACCCAGGCGGTTAGCGTGACGGGTTTAGCCTTATCCACCCCCACCTTAAACGGCGTCAGTTATAACGCCGCCAACGGTCAGCTGACTTTAAGCGGCAGTAATTTCAGCACCAGCGCCGGCGCCTATAATCTAACTGACTTTAGCTTAACCGGCGATGGCGGCGGCAACTATAGTTTAAGCGCTGCCGATACCTTAAGCAGCCTCAGCAATAGCGGCCTGACCATACAGCTGACTACGGCCGATCAACTGGCGGTGGACGGCCTGCTCAATAAAACCGGCAGCACCGCCAACGACGGCAAAACCGCTTACAATCTGGCTGCCGGCAGCGGTTGGGAAACCGGCGCGGCCGCTATTACCAGCAACGCGGTAACGGTCAGCAATGTTACCGCGCCCAGCATCAGCGCGGTTAACTACAATGCCGCCACTGGGGTGTTTACCATCAGCGGCAGCAATTTAGATAACCACGGCAGTGCTAACGGCATTGCCCTGAACGACTTTAAATTGACCGGTGGTAGCGGCAATTACAGCTTTATTGTGGGCAATGACAGTGTCAGCAATCTCAGCAGCAGCGGTTTTACCCTCACTTTAAGCAGCAGCGACAAAACCACAGTTAATAGCTTTGTCACTGATAACGGCACAGCCCCCAGCAGCGGTGCGGCTTACAATTTAAGTGCTATTGCTAACTGGGATAGCGACAGCGGCGCGGCGATTACCACCCAGGCCATCAACGTTAACAGCTTATTACCGGCCATCAGCAGCGTAAGTTATAACGCAGCCACCGGCCAGCTTAGCCTGAACGGGCATGACCTGACCAGCAGCGGCTACAATGTGGCCGATTTCAGTTTAACGGGTGATGGCGGCGCCAGTTATACGTTGAGCAGTGCCGACACTCTGGTCGGTACGCCCACCAGCACTGCGCTGATGATACAGCTATCTACGGCTGACCAATTAGCGATCGATGGTTTGTTGAATAAAAACGGCGCGACAGCTAATGACGGTAAAACTGCATACAGCCTGGCTGCCGGCAGCGGCTGGGATACCGGTGCCGGCGCTGCCAACAGCAGCGTGACCGTCAGTAACGCCACCGCCCCCAGCCTCAGCACGGTCAGCTATAACGCCGCTACCGGAGTATTTACCGTCACCGGCAGCAATTTAGACAACCACGGCAGCGCTAACGGCATCAACCTAACTGACTTTACCCTGAGCGGAGGAGCCGGCGGCAGTTATAGCTTTAGCGCCACCAATGACGCCGTCAGCAACCTCACCGCCACCGGCTTTACCATCAACCTAAGCAGCAGTGATAAAACCGCCGTTAATGCTTTTGTGAATGCTAACGGCACAGCCCCCAGCAGCGGTGCGGCTTATAACCTAAGCGCCACCGCCAACTGGGATAGTGATAGCGGCGCAGCGATTACCACGCAGGCGGTGAATGCCGGTAATGTCAGCGGCCCATTATTTGCCACAGTCACTTTACCGGCCAATCTGGTTGCCGATAGCGCAGGGGATTTGTATATCAATGATTTAAACGGCATTGATGAAATGGCTGTCGGCACTAAAACCCTAAGCAATTTAACCGCTGCCGCCAATTTAGGCGTCGATTTATTTTCAGTGCCGCTGGCAGTGGATAATAGCGGCAACGTCTATGCCGGCGTCAGCCAAGTCATCAGCAACGGCAGTTATGTCAGTTACGGCATAGAGGAAATTGCCGCCGGCAGCCATGCCTTAAGCCTATTACCGGCGCAGACCGCTAATGTGCTGGCTTTGGCCGTAGACAGCAGCGGTGATCTGTTTGTTGCAGAAGGCAATGATACCGTATATGAACTAGCCGCCGGTTCCAGAGCCGTATCAGTGATTGCCGACATCGGCAACGGCTTGAACGGCGCCAATGGGCTGACGGTGGACGGTCATGGCAATGTCTATATAGCCGAAACCAACGGCAATATCGTCGAGACTGCGATTGGTAGTCATACCCTCAGCACCGTGCTGTCGGGTACGCCACAATCCGGCGGCCTGTTTTATGCCGGCGGCAGTTTAGGTATTGATAGCGCTGGTGATGTTTATTTCCTCAGTGGCAGCGCCGCCAAGGGCTGGGCAGTGGGCGAAATCGCCGCCGGCAGCCATACTGTTTCGACTGTCGCCAGCTTTACCCCCAGCACTCCGGCCTTTTTACCCAAAGGCGTCACGGTAGACGGTGCCGGCAATTTGTATATTAATGATTATATCAACGGTAATATTCAAGAGATTGCTACGCCAACGACTGTTAAAAGCTCGGTAAACACGCAAGCCGACAGCGTATATTTGTTCAACAAGCAGCCGGTTAGCGGCCACCCGCTGAGCATCGCTAATCTGGTGGAAGGCAGCGGGCAAATTGAGTTGTCCAAAGCGGTTTACACGGCTTTTGCCGGTGACAGCAGCGTTAAGGCGGTAAACTTTAGTGATGCGGCGGCAGCCACCAGCAACACCGACTATCTATATTACAACGCCCATACCGGTGGTTTGTATTACGATGCTCATGGTGCCAGTACGCCGGCTGCGGCGGTGGAAATTGCGGTAATCGGCGTCAGCAGTCATCCAGCGGATTTGACAGTGGCGGATTTTAAATTGGTGGCGTAATTGTTGGGAATACATCGCTAACGCTATTCTGACTGGATTGCCTACAAGGATGTAGGCTATAGTTCAAGTTAGTAAAGTGGAAATAGCTGCATCAAAATGCGATTGATCCTATTGATTTGCCGGTGTAACGGCCTGTTAAGGTGTTAGACCACCTTATCGGTACTTGTGCTTTGATTGATGCGCCGCCCATTGGTTGGCACATCCTACCGTGTTTTTGTGCTGTATCAGCTGCCGATAAGGCAAAAAAAACCCTTCCCCGAAGGGAAGGGTTAGGAGTTAAACAGAGCTTGAGGAGGACTGTTTATTTGACAACGAGGAGGTACAACATAAAAATAAAAAACTAAGCTTTGAGTGAGCCGCTAAAATCCATATTACTGGATATGGTGGCAGCACCGAACAGCATGGTGGAAATAATAAATTCTCCAGACATGAAGCCGAATACGCCGGTGGTGAAAAAAAGACCAGTTGCGATGTCTCTATAAAGATTCTTCGAGTTGTTCATTTTTGCCCCTAGACTATTTCAGTCAGTTCATTGAAGACAGCTATACTATAACTCAGTTTTTTTTATTTACAATACTGTATACAGTGGATGGTTTGTTTCTTATTGGTAAACAATAACATTGTCCTTTTGACATGTTGTTGTGCTAATTTTGCCAGACTAAGCATTACTTAATGTATAGATAAACTGCATAGGATGTGCCGGCAATAGGAACGCAACAATCGCGAAAGATGCGCTTCACGCTGCCGCGCACATCCTATAACTTAACGCATAAGACGATAATTCAGGCACGAACATGACATCGTTTTATTTAATCGAAGCCGTCATTCCGGCAGGGATTGCCGGAACCCAGACCCAGGGATGGCTGATCAGAAAAGCATTTGCAAGCGTTGAATTTCAACTTGTGCTGGAGATATAACTGATTCTGGCTTACACCATACTCAAATACCGTTCACCGGTATCATGCGCAATGGTGACCACGGTTTTGCCGGGGCCTAATTGTTCGGCAATGCGTAAGGCGGCAGTGATGCTGGCGCCGGAAGAGATGCCGACCAAAATACCCTCTTCTTCATTCATCCGCTTACGCATGGCAAAAGCCTGTTCGGTGCTGACCAGTTCTATGCCGTCCAATAAATCCACTTCTAGATTTTTAGGAATAAAACCGGCGCCGATGCCTTGAATTTTATGCGGGCTATGGACGCCGCCGGAGATAACCGGCGATTCCGCCGGCTCTACCGCAATCACTTTAAACTGCGGATTGCGGTTTTTAATCACATCCGCCACCCCGGAAATAGTGCCGCCGGTGCCTACGCCACAGACGAAGGCATCGACCAGACCATCGGTTGCCGACCAGATTTCCTGCGCGGTGGTTTGTCTATGGATTTCTGGATTGGCCGGATTTTCAAACTGCTGCGGCAAAAACGCCCCCGGCATTTGCGCCGCAATTTCTTCGGCTTTGTTAATGGCGCCGCGCATACCTTCTGAACCGGGGGTAAGCACAATTTCTGCGCCGTACAGTTTCAGCAGCTGGCGCCTTTCCACCGACATGGTGTCGGGCATGGTTAAAATGCAATGGTAGCCGCGGGCGGCGGCAACCATGGCCAATGCAATGCCGGTATTGCCGGAAGTGGGTTCAACGATGGTACCGCGACTTTTAAGTTTTCCTGATTTTTCAGCTGCTTGTATCATCGCCAAACCAATACGGTCTTTAACAGAACCGCCAGGATTTCTGGATTCAAGCTTGACAAGTACGGTGGCGGAATTTTCAGTCACAATACGATTTAATTTGACTAATGGGGTAGTGCCGATTAGTTGCGTAATGTTACTTGCATAAGCCATCGCGTCTCCTTGATTACTTCTCTAGTTTAAATGCCACGAATATCGGACTGCCGTTGCGTTGCACCAATACAGCAATGGATTTTCCTACAGGCAGTTTGGCAATAATTTTATTGAAATCAGCGGCATCTTTCACCACATTATTTTGTATTCTTAAAATCACATCGCCCGGTTGCATTCCTGTATCCTGAGCAGCGCCCTTACCGACTTTTTGCACCAGCACCCCATTTTTTTCCACTTGCAACTGTTGGCGTTGTTCGCTGGTCAGATCGCTGACGGCAATACCCAGCCGATTGGTGATGGCTTCCGCCGGCGCGTTGTTATCGGCAGCCTGGGCGATTTGTTGTGCAGGTAACAAACCTATTTTAATGCTGATTTCCTGTTTTTCACCCTGGCGAATAATTTTGACGCTGGCTTTTTCATCAATCGGCGTCACCCCAACTCTAGGTGGCAATTCGCCGGAAGTTTCAATGATCTGGCCGTTAAATTCGACAATAATGTCACCGATTTGCAAGCCCGCTTTTTCAGCAGGGCCACCGGGTATTACTTTTGCAATCAATGCGCCATGCGGTCTATCCATCCCAAAAGACTCAGCCAGTTGCCGGTTGACATCCTGAATCTGCACCCCTAACCAACCCCGTGACACCTTGCCCTTGGTTTTGATTTGTTCAACCACATTCATGGCCAGATCAATGGGAATGGCGAAAGACAAGCCCATATAGCCGCCGGAACGGCTGTAAATTTGCGAGTTGATGCCCACTACCTTGCCCTGCATATTGAACAACGGGCCGCCGGAATTGCCGGGATTGATCGCGACATCGGTCTGAATGAACGGTACATAATTACCGTCAGGCAAGCTGCGGCCTTTGGCACTGACTATACCTGCCGTTACCGATTGTTCAAAACCGAACGGGGTACCGATGGCCAATACCCATTCACCTACCTGTAAGGTATCCGGGGTGCCGATTTCGACAACAGGCAGATCTTTGGCTTCTATTTTTAGCAAGGCCACATCGGTGCTTTCATCGGAACCTATCAGTTTAGCGGTTAATTCGCGTCTATCTTTGAGTTTAACGATAATTTCCGAAGCATTATTAACCACATGATGATTGGTCAATACATAGCCGTCTTTGGAGATGATAAAACCAGAACCCAGTGAACTGGTTTCCTTAGGCGTCATATTGCGACCGGGTCCTTGGAAAAAATGTTTGAAAAACTCCTCCATTTCCGGCGGCATGTCCTGCGGCATTTGTTGCTGTTCGCCGACATCGGCCGGGTTATCAGCCGCTTTTTGCGTGGAACTGATATTAACCACTGCATTGCCGTTGTTTTTAACCATTTCCGTAAAATCCGGCAATTGAGCATAAACGGTGGCGCAGTTCAGCAATAAAAACGCCCAGGTTCCATAAAACAGCTTTCTTAGCATGTAATCCCCACTCATATTTTGAATGATTAAAATGAAAAATTGATTAACGTAATATGATGCCGTTTGCGATAAATTCAACTGTCTTGGCAGGCACTTCACCTAAAACAGTGATTTGATAATTATCTATCACTCGGCTGAACGAATTGACCGAACCGAGAGAACGCAAACCTTGCTCTACTTTTTCTGCCTTCGGTTCCATATAGATGGACACGGAAGAAAATCCATCACTTATCATTAAATGATCGACTGCATTTTGCAATTGTTGCAGGGAGTTTCTAATAAAAAATACCGATTTAAAGCCGGCCGGCCAATTTTTTAACCGGAAAGGAGCTGTGTCAACAGGCTCTACCTGCGACTCATGTATATGTTTTATCTGTAGTTTTTTATCATCAATCTCGCTATTGTCTGACTCGTTAGCGCCATTAACCTGTAGATCGGTAAATACCACTTGCTCCAGCGTGGCGCCGTCCAGATTATAGGTTTCGGTTTTCAGCGGCAGAAAATGCTGGGTTTCTATCCAGATTTTTCGGGGATACCGTAACTGATCAAGCGGTTGAATATTGATAATTTGGGTTGGCAAACGCGCAATCAATTCTTTTGCGACAGCTGTAATGCTATAAGATTGCTTAATATCAGCAAGGTCTGCCGGTAAATTAATGATGAAGGAGTTGTCTATCGGATGGTGGTTGATAATTTTTTGCCCAGTTTCCTTGAACAGGCAACTCACTTCATTACTTTTGCGGGTTACTTCGCGTAACGGTGAATTAAGTGAAGACAAACGCTCCAGTTCAATTCCATTCTCCACCGTGTGTCGGTATTTCATGGTTTCCAGTTGGCCGTTTTTCATAAAAATAACGGTGCCCTGGTAATTTAGGGTTTTAATGGCATGATTCATCCTTTCCAGCCACTGCTGAGCCCCAAGAATCTGGTCGTCTGCAGCAGCGTGAAGGATGACCGATAGATAAAGAGCGAAAGCTTTAAAAAACACTTTTATTCCTGTTGATAACCGACCACTCGCGCGTAAGGCTGTTCGCGTAATACATTGTTGATATAAACCGAGTTGTCATGCGCTTGTAGATAATCATTCAATCGGCCGTTGTTGTTTTGCGGCTGGATGGTTTGCAGCGGCACAGCGGCAAATTGTGGTTGTTGATAGCTTACAACTGAATTGTCAAATTTATTGACCATCCAGACAACCGCAAGTACCACAGAAGCAGCTACCGCTAAACTGGTTTTTCGCCAAAAAACGGGTGCTTTTTTAGCGGGCAAAAAATAGATAGGCTCACTTTTGATTTGTTGATGTATCTGTTGGGCAAAGTTACTGTCTACTCTAGCGCAATGACCGGTTTTTAAAATTTGACTGATCAACTGATAGCGTTCCAGGCTGGATTTGAGCGATTCATCCGCCTGTATTTTTTTAAGTAGTGATAAGGCCGCCCCTCGATTGAGTTCATCGTCAATCAATAGTGAAATTTTTTCGTTTAATGGTTCTTGCATCAATACACCTTCTAGTTGAGCAATGGCTTTAATTTTTCATCAATGGCTTCCCGTGCGCGGAAAATCCGTGATCGCACCGTGCCGATTGGGCAGTCCATGGCTTCTGCAATTTCCTCGTAACTCATCCCTTCAAATTCTCTTAAAGTGATGGCAATCCGCATTTCCTCCGGCAGTTTTTCAATAGCTGTTTTGATGACGGTTATAATCTGTTCGTTCATCAGCAGATTATCCGGCGTGTCCATATCCTTTAATTGGCTGGCATTTTCTATCTGTTCTGCATCCAGTAGATCCACTTCATTATCGAAATGACGACGCGAGCGCGATAATAAATAGTTTTTGGCGGTATTGATGGCAATGCGATACAGCCAGGTATAGAAAGCGCTTTCACCTCTAAAATCCCCTAATGCGCGGTAGGCTTTGATAAAAGTATCCTGCGCAACATCCTGTGCCTCAATGGGATCTTTGACATACCGGTTAACTAAATGCACGATTCTATGCTGGTACTTAATCACCAAAAGATCGAAGGCAGATTTATCACCTTGCTGAACTTTGCGCACCAAGTCTTCATCCAGATCTTCACTGTGGTTAATCGGTTCGTTCACTGATATTTATTTGTTATAAAGTAGACAGAATTAAACCGCATTAGTTCAGGTAATACAAAAAAAATTAGCAGCTTTTCACCGCAAAAGATAAGCCGGGTAAAATCAGAAGGCGCATCAATGTGTGTCCGATATGGGCTAAAACAGCTTATCTTTAAGATGATAGCAGGAAAGAGTAACGACAACCGTCACGAAACGCAAGGTGAAAACCGTGAAATTACGCTGAAAAAAACCAGCAGCAAAAGATCGACTGCAGGAACGCTGTTAACACGATTGACTACTTGGCGGGATAGATGCCAACTGCTGGACGATAATGGCGCGGAGATGAAAAAAATTATTTATGGCAATTTTACCCCGCTCAGCCCTTGCTCTTGTAAATTTAATACTTTATATCTTGCCGAACTGCCCGCTTGATTGTTAAAGTAGCGGGATTTTCTGTGTATTCTGGTGTAAACATGTTCAAACGAATTCGTGGCCTTTTTTCTAACGATTTATCGATCGATTTAGGTACGGCAAATACGCTTATTTACGTTCCGGGCCAGGGTATCGTGCTTAACGAGCCCTCCGTGGTGGCGATAAAGGAAGACAAGGTTCGTGGTCAAAAAACCATTGCCGCCATTGGCGCGGATGCCAAAAGCATGTTGGGCCGCACCCCCGGCAATATTACCGCGATACGTCCACTTAAAGACGGGGTAATTGCCGATTTTGCCGTTACCGAACGGATGCTGCGGCATTTTATAAAAAAAGTGCATGAAAACAAACTGCTGCGACCCAGCCCGCGGATTTTGATTTGTGTGCCCTGCGGCTCTACCCAAGTAGAAAGACGGGCAATCCGCGAATCTGCGGCGATGGCGGGCGCGCGTGAGGTATATCTGATTGAAGAACCCATGTCGGCAGCGGTCGGCGCCGGTTTACCCGTCGATACCGCGCACGGCTCCATGGTGCTGGATATAGGCGGCGGCACCTCTGAAGTGGCGGTTATCTCCTTAAACGGCATCGTCTATTCTGCCTCTGTTAGAATTGGCGGCGACCGTTTCGATGAATCCATCATCAGCTATGTGCGTAGAAACTACGGCACCTTGATAGGTGAATCTACCGCCGAAAAAATTAAACACCAAATTGGCGCGGCCTACCCCGGCAGCGAAGTTAGGGAAATGCAGGTAACAGGCCGCAATCTCGCCGAAGGCGTACCGCGCAGCTTTACCCTAAACAGCAATGAAATTCTGGAAGCCTTGCAAGAGCCGCTATCCGGCATAGTCAGCGCTGTCAGAGTCGCGTTGGAACAGACTCCGCCGGAGTTAGGCGCCGATGTCGCCAGTCGCGGCATTGTCTTGACTGGCGGCGGGGCGTTATTAAAAGATATAGACCGCTTGATTTCAGAAGAAACCGGCTTGCCGGTGTACATTGCCGATGATCCATTAACCTGTGTGGCGCGTGGCGGCGGCATGGTGCTGGAAATGCTGGATTCTAAAGGCGCGTCTGCTTTTTCTTTGGAATAAGCGCCAAGCTTTAAGCACCCTGCTCATTCGCGCAGCTGACTGCGTGAATGAGCAGCGCAGGTTGTTGGCTCCGTTTTCTGCCTCCAACCGGCACCAAGGCAAGCGACACCGCCGCCCGGGAAAGCACTGCACTTGCAATATCTGTATTCATCCCACATTTCTTTTATGGCGAACGGCGCCGATTTTGCTGAATAGTTGCATTCATTTTAGCCCCTTACACAAAAACATTTGAGGTTTTGCCATAAAACTTTTATTTGCTACAGGCCCCTCGCTCAATACCCGACTATTAGTCGCCGTATTAGCGTCAGTTGCTCTGCTGGTGAGCGACTATCGCGGCTCGCGCCTGAATTCTCTGCGTTCCTTGCTGGCTTTTGCCGTTTATCCTCTGCAATCTTTGGCCAGTCTACCGGTTGACGCTTACACCTCGCTATCCGGTACGGTAATCTCGTATGTCGAATTACAAAGAGAAAACAAGCGGCTAAAAGAGGCCCAATTGATTAACGACGCTAAATTATTAAAGCTGGCGGCGCTGGAAAAAGAAAACATTCGCCTACGGGTGCTGCTGGAAAACTCTTTCCAGCTGGGTGAACAGGTTTTGGTAGCGGAATTACTGTCGGTGACGTTGGCGCCCTACGAACACACCGTAGTGGTCAACAAAGGTTCGCGATTCGGCGTTCATCCCAAACAACCTGTACTGGACGCCAACGGCATCGTCGGGCAAGTGGTACGGGTATTGCCAAATTCTTCTGAAGTCATGCTGATCACCGATCCCGATCATGCCATACCGGTGGAAGTGAACCGTAATGGTTTGCGAACCATAGCCTTCGGCACCGGCCAACCCAATCGCCTGCATTTGCCGTTTTTAGCCAATAACGCTGATGTGGTGCCGGGCGACTTGTTGGTAACTTCTGGGCTAGGCGGCGGTTTTCCAGCCGGATACCCCGTGGCAGTCGTTGATAAATTTGAAGCCAGACCCGATAAATCTTTCGCCAATATTTACGCAACGCCCAAGGCGCAGCTGGATAAAAGTCGGGAATTTTTGATTGTCTGGAGTGATACCACACCGGTGGTCATTGGCGAACACGACAAACCAAAAACACATACCGCCACGGATGCAAAACATGTCGGGCAATAATAAAATTGCCATTTTTTATTTCATTATTACCATGGGTATGGCGATGGTATTGCGAGTGATGTCGGTGTGGCCTCAACTGGACCCATTTAATCCTGACTGGATTGCCTTGGCTTTAATTTACTGGTCTATCGCCTTGCCGGAACGTTTCGGCGTCTTTACTGCCTGGACCATAGGCTTGCTGACGGATGTATTGACAGGCCGGCTATTGGGCCAATATGCGCTGATTTATGCGCTACTCGCTTATTTCAGTATTAAAGAACACCGACGTTTGCGCCAATTTCCAATGCTACAGCAATGTATGTTTGTGTTTTTTTCGCTATTGGGTGCGCAAAGCATTATTTTCGGCACAGAAAGCATACAGGCCGGCAATCGATTACCGATAGCCTTCTGGTATCCGGTGCTGTCCGGTACCCTAGCGTGGCCGCTGGTGTTTTGGACGTTGCGCTACATCCGGGTTATGGCTCGCATTGCATGACACGGTATGGATAGAAGCTTTGCCATAAAAAATGCGCTTTCGGAAAACCGAGTTTTTTTAAGCCGTATTGTTTCCGCATTTGTGCTGATTATTTTACTGATGGCCGGCTTGATTGTCAGGCTGGTCTATTTGCAGATCGTCGGTCACGAACACTATGCCACCTTGTCCAAGGATAATCGCATCAAAGTTTCACCGTTGCCGCCTACCCGCGGCATCATTTATGACAGGCGCGGTCGAATGTTGGCGCAAAATGTGCCCACCTACAGCCTGGAACTGATTCCTGAGCAAATTGAAAATATTGATGACACCCTAAAGCAATTGCAGCAATTGCTGAATATTTCCGATGAAAAAATCGATCAATTTCAAAAGCAGCGCAAACGCAATAAAACCTTTACCAGCACTGCCCTACTGCAAAATCTCAGCGAAGAAGATGTCGCCAAATTTGCCGTGGTCAGACCTTATTTTCCGGGCGTTGATGTCTATGTCAGACTGGTGCGCTACTATCCTTATGGTGATCTCGCCGCCCATGTGGTGGGCTATGTCGGTCGAATCAACGAACAGGAACTGAAAACCTTGGCAGTTGCCGAGTATAGAGGCACGGATTTCATCGGTAAAATCGGCATCGAAAAAACCTATGAAAATCAATTGCACGGCACCGCAGGTTACGAAGAACTGGAAACCAACGCCCAAGCCAGAGCCGTTAATACCGTATCCACTACTGAGCCGATTGCCGGGGACAATATCTATTTAACGCTGGATATTGATCTACAAAAAATTGCCTATGACGCTCTAAGCGAATATAACGGTGCGGTAGTGGCCATTGACATTAAAACCGGCGGGGTTTTAGTTTTTGCCAGCCGGCCCGGCTTTGATCCCAATCCCTTTGTTTCCGGCATATCCGGCAAAGATTACAAAGCCTTACAGGACTCCAGCGACCAGCCTTTATATAACCGCGCCTTGCGCGGCCAGTATCCGCCCGGCTCTACCATCAAACCTTTTCTAGGTCTGGCCGGTTTGGAATATGGGGTTACCGATTTTGGCCATCGTTTGTTTTGTCCCGGTTATTATCGTTTACCGAATGTGGAACATAAATATCGTGACTGGAAAAAATGGGGGCATGGCATGGTCGATATGAATGAGGCCATTACTCAATCCTGCGATGTTTATTTTTATGATTTAGCTTTGGCGTTGGGCATTGATAAAATGCATGAGTTTCTGGATAAATTCGGCTTTGGAAAAAGGACGGGCATCGATTTGGTGGGGGAAGTTGATGGCTTGTTGCCTTCTAAAGACTGGAAAAGAAGTCATCGTAATCAGGCTTGGTTTCCAGGGGAAACCTTGATTACCGGTATCGGCCAGGGTTATATGCAAGCAACACCCTTACAACTAGCCAAAGCCACGGCAACGCTGGCAAATCACGGTAAAGTGATTACCCCGCATCTGGTGCAACAGATTATCAATGCCAACTATGCGGATTCGATAGAATTACAGCCGGATCAGATCATACCGTTGAAAGAACAGAATGTTAACAACATCATTCAAGCCATGACCAATGTCGTTCATAGCCCGCGTGGTACTGCGGGTAGGCTGGACAAAGCCGTCGGCTATCAAATTGCTGGTAAAACCGGTACGGCCCAGGTTTTTACTATTAAACAAGAAGAAAAATATAATGAGGATGCGATTGATTTTAAAATGCGCGATCATGCCTTGTTTATTTCCTTTGCACCGGTACACGATCCGCAAATCGCCGTGGCGGTTGTCGCGGAACATGGCGGTCACGGCGGCTCAGTAGCAGCGCCCATCGCCGGTGAAATTATTGATGCCTATTTGCATCCCAAAACGGATAGTCAGCATGAAAAATGATACCCGGCAAGAAAACTTCCAATCACCTTCGTTGCTTGGCAATCTACTGCGCAAACTGCATATCGACATCCCTTTGCTATTAGGGCTATTAATGGTTTGCGCCTTGAGTTTTGTGATACTTTACAGCGCCGGCGGCCAGGAAATCCCTTTATTGATTAGACATGCCACACGGATGGGCTTAGCGCTGGGCTTAATGACGGTGCTGGCGCATGTCAACCCAAGGCAGTTCCAAAGCTTTTCCGTGGCGCTATTCAGTGTCTGCGTGTTGTTGTTACTGGCCGTCATGGTAATGGGACAAATCGGTAAAGGTGCGCAGCGTTGGCTGGATTTAGGTTTTTTTCGTTTTCAACCCTCGGAATTAACCAAGATCAGCGCACCGATGATGGTGGCCTGGTATTTATCGGAACACCCGCTGCCACCCCGGCCCAAACAGGTGGCGATAGCTGCCGGTTTATTGATTATACCGGTGCTGTTAATTGCCAAACAACCGGACTTGGGTACGGCGCTGTTGGTCGCCAGCGCCGGCGCCGCGGTATTATTTTTTGCCGGCTTGTCATGGTGGTTCATGCTGGGCATGGTGGCAATTTTGGTATCCTTAACACCGGTGCTTTGGCATTTTATGCGCGAATATCAACGTAACCGGGTTTTGACTTTTATTAACCCGGAAGCCGATCCTATGGGGGCCGGTTATCACATCATCCAATCGAAAATAGCCATAGGCTCCGGTGGTATCAACGGCAAAGGCTGGCTGGGCAGCAGCCAAGCCGAACTGGATTTTTTACCGGAAAGTTCTACTGATTTTATTTTTGCGGTATTTGCAGAAGAATTTGGCTTATTCGGCTGTGTCAGCTTGTTATTATTGTATTTGCTGATTATCAGCCGCTGTTTCTATATCGCCGTTCAAGCCCAGGACACTTACTGCCGACTGTTGGCCGGGAGTTTGGCGTTTACATTTTTTGTTTATGTCTTCGTCAATATCGGCATGGTGATCGGGGTATTGCCTGTCGTTGGCGTACCCTTGCCTATGGTGAGTTATGGCGGTACATCCATGGTCACTTTAATGGCCGGTTTTGGTATCCTTATGTCCATTCATACCCATCGCAAACTGCTTCCCGTATAATTAATATCATGAAAATTAAAAAAGTTATAACCCTAGCATTACTGCCTTTGGCTATGCTGACAGCTCAGGCTGCCACCGCTGCCGTACCGAATACCAAAACCTTTAAACACTTTATTGCCCGGATGGTACATCAGCATAAATTCAACGGAGCCAGCTTAAGAAAGCAATTTAACTCAGTCGTGATTCAACCAGCCGTTTTGGATGCCATCGCCAAACCGGCCGAAGCCAAACCCTGGTTTGAGTACCGGGAAATTTTCATGACAGAAGAGCGTATCAATAATGGTGTAGCATTCTTGGAAAAAAATGAGAATGCGCTGCAGGCCATAGAACACAAATATGGGGTGCCGGCAGAAATACTGGTGGCTATTATCGGGGTTGAAAGCAAATATGGCGAACAGCCCGGCAAATATCGGGTGATTGATGCTTTATCGACACTGAGTTTTGCTTATCCCAAGCGTAGTCAATACTTCCAAAAAGAACTGGAAAGCTTTCTGTTAATGAGCCGTAAAGAGCATATCGACCCCTTAAAACCGATGGGTTCTTATGCCGGCGCCATGGGCTTACCGCAGTTTATGCCCAGCAACTTTAACACTTATGCCGTCGATTTTAATCACGACCATAAACGTGATATCTGGAAAAACAACGCAGATGCCGCCGCCAGCATCGCCAATTATTTTGCTAAAAACCATTGGCAATCGGGCGAAGCAATCGCTTTTTCGGTAAAAGCCAAAGGCGATGGCTATCTGCAGCTATTAAATGACACCCTCAAACCCGATGCCACCGTTGCCCAACTACGCGCGGCGCAAATTGCCGTGCCTACGCAATTGCCTGACGATGAAAACGTCAAGCTGCTTGGTTTTCAACACGCCGGCGGTGAAGACCTATGGGTAACCCTGCACAACTTTTATGTGATTACCCGTTACAATCACAGCCCCTTATACGCCATGGCAGTTTATCAATTAAGTCAGGCAATTGCCGAACGTAAAAGAGCATTGCACTCGCCGGCTGAATTGCAGAAATAAACCTGATGACCAAGCCATTAAAGCTGCTGGATACCCAGACAATACGCTCTGAATGCAGTGCCAGCAGCTTTCAACGCGGCAAGCTTTATTTTAATGAAAAGCGCGTAACCTTTTTCCAGATCGATAAGGAACTGACCAACAGCGTAGCCATCAGCGCCAGGGTAAAAGGCTCTCATGCCACACCTTATAAACAGTTGCTTACGATTGAATGGTTTCATGATTTTCAGGATGCGGAAATCGAAGGCCGTTGCTCCTGTCCAATGGGTTATAACTGCAAGCATGTGGCAGCGGTTTGCCTGGAGTATCAAAAATATTTGTTGGCGCAATCCAGCGCCGCAACAGACACCGCTTGTTTCGATTGGCTGGAAAGCATGGAGGCGGATACCTCGGATAGCATAGCGCCAAACAGCGAATTTTTGGTTTATCTATTAAAACCGGGCAGCGCTAAACAGGAAATCAGCGTTGAAATTTGTATCACCAAATTCAAAAAAAACGGCAGTTTAAATAAAGGCCGAATGGCCCAACTTAATAGCTTAAATCAATATAGCTTTAGAACACCCCATTATTTAACACCGCAAGATCAGGAAATTATCAAACTATTAAGCAGTATGCCCAACAGCTATTTAAGCGCACCGCAACTTAAAGGCATGGGCGGCGGCTTAGCGCTGGGAAACATGCTGAATACCGGGCGTTTATACTGGCAAAATCTGGAAAAACCTGCACTACAAGCCGGTGACAGCCGCGAACTGACTTGTCTCTGGCAAGCAGACAACCTGGGCGATTTTCATTTGCTGCTGAAAATTAAACCGGAAGCGCAGCTGATCCAGACCGATCCACCCTATTATATGGATAGCCAGACCGGCCAGCTTGGCCCGGTTAATACCTTACATCTCAACAGCCAACAACTGCAAAAACTCGCCAATGCCCCGATTGTGCCGGCCCAATTTGCCGATCAATTCAGTCAACGCTTAATTTTAGAATATCCGCATCTGAATTTGCCTACCCCTAAAAAAGTTGAAATTACCGAACTGGATCAACTTGAGGTTAAGCCACGCCTAAGCCTACTAGGCCATGCCGAAGACAACGGCAGTTGGTCGCACCAATTAAAACTGACGTTCGACTACGGCTCTTACACCTTATCTGCCCGGCACTACGAAACCCATACTTCTTTGTTGACTGAACAAGGTTATTTGCGTATCCGCCGTCACAGTGAATTTGAAAACGCTTGTATAGAGCGGATTGCCGCCGCCGGTTTTCAAACGCTTAACGACCCGCACGATTTGCTGTTCAATGACACCGCAGACAATGTATTGGTCAAGGCTCAGCATTGGCATGGTTTTCTAACAGCATTTTTACCGCAATTACAAGCGGATGGCTGGCAAGTAGAGATTGACCCCAGTTTTCAGTTGAATTTCCAAAGCATTAATCATTGGGAAGCCGATATTACCGAAAATCAGCAAGATTGGTTCGAAATGAGCTTTAACATTGAGATAAACGGTCAATCATTGCCTTTGCTTCCCTTATTGACGCCGGTTTTGACATACTACAGTCTGGACGATTTACCCGAGGTATTAACCATACCACTGAGTGCGCATGATTACCTGACCCTGCCCGGAGCCAAGCTGAGGCCGTTTCTGGCGATACTTTATGAAGTATTCGGTACGCTGAATTTTAATGACACCGGCATCATCAAGCTCTCGCGTTTTGAAGCCGCCGGCCTGGCAGAATTGGAAAGCCATAGCTATGGAATATTCTCGCTGAAAGGCGGCGAAGCCTTACGGGAATTGGGCCGCAAGCTGATAGACTTTAACGGCATCGCCCATGTCGCCTTGCCAGACAACCTGCAGGCAGAACTACGCCATTATCAGCACCAAGGGCTTAACTGGCTACAATTTCTCCGTGAATATCAGTTTGGCGGCATTCTTGCTGATGATATGGGGCTGGGCAAAACCTTACAGACCCTGACCCATCTATTGGTGGAAAAACACAGCGGCCGGATGACCGCACCCTGTTTAATCATTGCCCCAACCAGCCTGATGAGTAATTGGCATCGAGAAGCCAAGCGCTTTACCCCGGATTTAAAGGTCTTGGTACTGCAAGGCACAGAACGTAAACAATTGTTCGATCAAATCAATGATTATGATATTGTGCTGACCACCTACCCGCTATTGCCGCGCGATGAAGCCTTTTTGCTGGCGCAGGATTATTACTATTTAATTCTGGATGAAGCGCAAATCGTCAAAAACCCCAGCGCCAAAGCCGCCAAAATTGCCCGTGCCGTCAAAACCCAGCATCGTTTGTGCTTAACCGGTACACCAATGGAAAATCATCTGGGGGAATTGTGGACTCAATTCGACTTTTTAATGCCGGGTTTTCTGGGCGACAACGCCGATTTTAAACGCCGCTATCGCAGCCCGATAGAAATGCATGGTGATGGTGAGCAGCGACAGCGCTTGTCCAAACGGGTAGCTCCCTTTATGCTGCGCCGCAGCAAACAGGATGTGGTGACCGAACTACCAGCCAAAACCGAAATTATCCGCGCGGTGCCGTTGGGACAAAAACAAGCCATGCTCTATGAAAGCATCCGCTTAACTATGGAATGTAAGGTACAGCAGGCCATTGCCGAAAAAGGCCTGGCTCGCAGCCATATTACCATTCTGGATGCGCTGCTGAAATTACGGCAAACCTGTTGCGACCCACGCACCCTGCCCTTGCAGGAAGCCAAAAAAGTAAAAGAATCGGCCAAACTGGAATTATTGATGGAAATGCTGCCGGAGATGCTGGAAGAAGGCCGGCGTATTTTGGTATTTTCACAGTTTACCCGGATGATTGTGCTGATTGAAACCGAGTTGGACAATCGGAAAATACTTTATAGTAAATTAACCGGCCAAACTCGCCAACGTGACGAGGCTATTGAGCGTTTTAAAAGTGGCGTTGCCAATGTATTTTTGATTAGTTTGAAAGCCGGCGGGGTAGGTTTAAATCTAACCGAGGCCGATACCGTAATTGTTTACGATCCTTGGTGGAATCCGGCAGCCGAAACTCAGGCCGCCGATAGAGCCTATCGCATCGGTCAGGACAAACCGGTGTTTGTCTATAAATTGATTACCGAAAATACCGTTGAAGAAAAAATTCTGGTCATGCAAGACAAAAAACGCGCTTTGGCCAATGGCATTTATAACGGCGGCCAAAAAGAGGAAGCCTTACGCTTAACAGCGGAAGATTTAACGGCTTTGTTTGAGCCTTTGAAAGCAATAGGATCATGACTCAGCCTGATTTTTAATATGCAAACCAAGAGGCTATAGGATGTGCTGAACAGCGTGAAGCGCATCTTTCGCGTATGCAGTTTATCTATTTACACTGAATACCTTATAGATTGCTAACAGCTCAAATATAACAAACGGAATCTCCCCATTCATGAGTAACGAATATAACGCCGCTGCGATAGAGGTCTTAAGCGGCCTGGACCCGGTTCGTAAACGTCCCGGCATGTACACCGACACCACCCGCCCCAACCATTTAGTGCAGGAAGTGGTGGATAACAGCGTCGATGAAGCCTTAGCCGGTCACGCCGACAGTATTGAAGTGGTATTGTTTAAAGACGGCTCCATCTCGGTCAAAGACAACGGCCGGGGGATGCCGGTGGACATACACCCGGAGCAAGGCATCCCCGGCGTGGAAGTTATCCTGACGCAATTACATGCCGGCGGCAAATTCTCCAATAAAAACTATCAGTTTTCCGGTGGTTTGCACGGCGTCGGTGTTTCGGTGGTGAATGCTTTATCGGAAAAACTGGAAATAGAAGTCAAACGCGGCGGCGGTATTTATCAAATGAGCTTTGCCGGCGGCGATAAAGTCAGCGACTTGCAACAAACCGGCACCGTCGGTAAACAAAACACCGGCACCTGTGTGCATTTCTGGCCGGACGGTAAATATTTTGATTCCAATCGGGTATCGGTCAGCAAGCTTAAGCATGTGCTGCGCGCCAAGGCGGTATTATGTCCGGGCTTAAAAATCGCTTTACGTTCAGAAGCGCCTGAAGAACAACAGGAATGGTGTTATCAAAACGGTTTGCAGGAATATTTGCTGGATAGAGTGGGCGATGTGGAAATCTTTCCGCAACAACCTTTTCTGGCCTCCATGGTTGCCAGCCATGAAGCGGTGGACTGGGGTATCGTCTGGACACTGGACAGCCTGCCGGAAACCATCGCAGAAAGCTATGTCAATCTGGTACCTACTGCTCAAGGCGGCACCCATGTCAACGGGTTACGGGCCGGTTTAACCGAAGCCATCCGCGAGTTTTGCGATTTCCGCAACCTGCTGCCGCGCGGCGTTAAAATCGCCCCTGAAGATGTCTGGGAAAACTGCCACTTTGTATTGTCGGTTAAACTGGAAGATCCGCAATTTTCCGGGCAAACCAAAGAGCGGCTCAGTTCCCGTGAATGCGTGACCTTCGTGTCCGGGGTCGCCAAGGATAATTTTAGTTTATGGCTCAATCAACACCCGCAGGAAGGTGAAAAAATTGCCGAAATTATTTTAGCCAGCGCCCAGAAACGCTTAAAAGCCGGCAAAAAAATCATCCGTAAAAAAATCACCAGCGGCCCTGCCCTACCCGGCAAATTGGCCGATTGCTCGGCACAGGACATCACGCGTACCGAACTGTTTCTGGTGGAAGGCGATTCGGCCGGCGGCTCCGCCAAACAGGCCCGCGACCGCGAGTTTCAAGCCATCATGCCCTTGCGCGGCAAGATTCTCAACACCTGGGAAGTCGACTCTTCTGAGGTCATGGCCTCACAAGAAGTGCATGACATTGCCGTGGCGCTGGGTATAGAACCTGATAGCCAAGATTTACAAAATCTGCGCTACGGCAAAATCTGCATCCTGGCTGATGCCGACTCTGACGGCAACCATATCGCCACGCTGATTTGTGCGCTGTTTTACCGGCATTTTGCCGCGCTGGTCAGTGCCGGCCATGTCTTCGTCGCCATGCCGCCGCTGTACCGGATTGACGTCGGTAAACGGGTGTTTTATGCGCTGGATGAATCGGAACGGCAAGGGGTATTGGCCCGTATTGAAGCGGAAAAACTCAGCGGCAAGATCAACATCCAGCGCTTTAAAGGTTTAGGGGAAATGAATCCCTCGCAACTACGCGAAACCACCATGAACCCCGACACCCGCCGACTGGTGCAATTGACTATCACCGAAAATGACGAAACCTTTGAACAAATGGATTTGCTGCTGGCGAAAAAACGCGCCGGGGATAGAAAAAGCTGGCTGGAGGATAAGGGGAATTTGGCGGTGGTTTGAGAGTCATCAATAACTACAGCCGAGGATTAAACCGGATTTGCATGAAGTCTAATCCCAAGCGCTTTGATCACTTTTAAAATCGTATCAACGCGCGGTTTTGATCCAGGTGATCCTAGAATCAGCAGTTGGACACGTTTGCCGGTGCTGTTTTCCGGTTGGCTGGCAAGGCGCTTTAAATCAACTCTATCCCCAAAAACGAAGCAATTAATTCATTAATCTGTTGCGCATGAGTAACCGGGGCGGCGTGGCCGGCGCCTAACACCACTTCTATCTTGCCGTAGGATAGTTTTTGCGCCAACTCGCCGGAATGCGCTAAATCAATGATGTCATACTCACCGGTAATCACCAGCGTCGGTGCTGAAATGGCGTATAAATCCGTATGCTTAAGCTGTGGCGCGATTTTCCATAAGGTATCCAGCTCTTTGGCCAAATCGCCGTATGCAGGGTTTTGGGTAGACCAAAAACTGTGCAGCCAATTAAAAATATCGTGTCGCAGTTGCTGATACTCGGAATTATTAACCGTCGGCGGCTCGGCGATGACGCCGGCAGGATGAAAATTGGCGCTGATGGCAACGATTCTGCCGACCCGCTCAGGCACTTCCAAACCCAATAACAGCGCAATAATGCCGCCGTCACTAAAACCGACAATATCGGTGTGTTTAATTGCCAGCTTGTCCAAAACCTGAATCGCATCTTCAGCAAAAACCTCATACCTCAACGCAACATCGCCATGCGTGGAAGCGCCGTGTCCACGGGTGTCGATCAACACCACCCGCCGTCCGGCCTCAACCAGCCAGGGTATTTGCGAGAACCAGCTGAGTTTTTCGCCGAGTCCGCCATGCAACAGCAGCACCGGTTCGCCTTTACCGTATGAAACATAGTGAATATGGGCGCCCTGATTCTCGATATAGCCGGTTTCGGTTTGCGCGGTCGTTGCGGTCTTCCAGAGCAGATATTTTAGAAAATTAACTGACATCGGATTAAGCGCGACCATCACGCTGAGGGTAATTGCCAAACACAAGACCCCGCCAAGCTGAAATAAACGCCTGACTCCGTTATTTTTTTTGTTAGCCATGACGGTTCCTTTCTGTTGAATATGTTATCCATCGATTGCCCTTGCACCATTGCGCTTGGCATAAATCATGATGGTTTTCCATCACCACCCTGGTCGGAACCTGAATCATTACAGCTATTGACCATGCGATTAACCCCGCTCAGCAAAGCTTTAAACGAAGCTGTAACAATATTCGTATCCAAGCCCACCCCATACCATTCAAGGCCGCCTGCCGTCAGCTCTATAAACGCACAAGCATCTGCATCGCCTGCCTCTGCACTCGAATTGATTGAGCGCTCTTCAAAACTGCGGACAGAAACAGCTATGCCCAACGCCCTAAGCGCATGTACCGCCGCATCAATCGGCCCATTGCCCACCCCGGTCAATGTCTGTGACGCGCCAGCCACTTCGACGGTCAACCGAATACCCTGCTCCCTGCCCTGCTCAAATAGATGATGCTCACGATAACGCATCGGCACGGTGGTTTCAAGATAACAGCTTGAGAACAAACTCCAAAGATCTTCCGCCCGCATTTCGCCGCCGTGCTGATCCACCTGCTGTTGCACGATACCGGCAAATTCCACCTGCAAGCGGCGTGGCAAGCTAATCCCGTATTCGCTTTCCAGTAAATACGCAATACCGCCCTTGCCGGACTGGCTATTCAGCCGGATAATCGAACTATAACTTCTACCGAGATCCTTAGGATCAATCGGCAGATAAGGCACATTCCAATAGGCATCGGCCTGCTGGACGGCAAAACCTTTCTTGATGGCGTCCTGATGCGAACCGGAAAAAGCGGTGAACACCAAATCGCCCGCATAAGGATGGCGCGAATGAATAGGCAGCTGGGTGCAAGCCTCCACGGTTCTGGCTACCACATTAATGTCGGAAAAATCCAGACCGGGCGAGACGCCTTGGGTGTATAAATTCAGCGCCAGCGTGACAATATCGACATTGCCGGTGCGCTCGCCATGCCCAAACAAACAGCCTTCAACCCGTTCAGCCCCGGCCATCAAACCCAGCTCGGCTGCTGCTACCGCCGTGCCTCTATCATTATGCGGATGCAGGCTCAAAATCACGCTGTCACGGTCAAGCAAATGGCGGTGCATCCACTCAATCTGGTCGGCATAGATATTAGGTGTGGCAAGCTCTACGGTAGTCGGCAGATTAAGAATAATCTTGTTGTCCGGCGCAGCTTGCCAGGCGGCCATGACCGCATGACTCACTTCAAGCGCAAACTCAAGCTCGGTTGCAGTAAAGGTTTCCAGACTGTATTCCAGCTGCCATTGCGTTTCCGGTTGTTCCTGGGCTAATTGTTTGACCAGCGTCACCGCCGCCACCGCCATATTCAGCACTTCTGTCTTGCTCATCGCAAACACCATCTCCCTAAAGGGCCGAGAAGTAGCGTTATAAACATGGACGATAGCGCGGCGGACACCCTGCAGCGACTGCATAGTACGGCGAATCAAGTGTTCACGAGCCGGCGTCAGCACCGCAATGGTCACATCGTCTGGAATATGCCGTTCCTGGATAAGACTGCGCACAAAATCAAATTCCATCTGGGATGCAGACGGAAACGCCACTTCGATTTCTTTAAAGCCTATCCGGCACAGCTGCTGAAACAAGCGCATCTTCAAGGCCGCATTCATCGGCTCAAACAGCGACTGATTGCCATCGCGCAAATCGGTACTCATCCAGATCGGCGCACAGGTTATAGTGCGGCTCGGCCATTGCCGTTCGGCAAGCTCAAGCGGCGGAAATGGCCGGTATTTCTCGGCAGGATGCTGTAGCATGTTCTATCCTCACTTAAAAAAGAAAAATTCAATACCTGATATTTTAAGGAAACACCTGCAGCAAGCGATTGCGTTTTATAATAAAAAAGCCGGTTTAAAGCAATAGTCTTGCAAATATATTGGTATTTTTAAATTTATATTTCAAGTAATAGATAACCTAAGAAATTTTATGCAACTTGATCGTTACGATTTGCACATTCTGCAACTTTTACAAGTAGACGGCCGGATCAGCAATCAGGACTTGGCCGACCGCATAGGCTTGTCGCCCTCACCCTGCCTGCGCCGGGTACGCACATTGGAAGAACAGGGCTACATTACCGCTTACCACGCGCTAGTAGACGCTAAAAAATTAGGCTTGTCCTTACTGGCGTTGATTCATATATCTATGGATCAACATACCCCGGAACGTTTTGCTAACTTTGAAGAAAATATCGCCAACATCCCGGAAGTGCTGGAATGTTTATTGATAACCGGACAGACTGCTGATTACCAACTAAAAGTCGTGGTCAAAGATATGGATGCTTACCATGAGCTACTGCTTCACCGGATAACTCGAATAACCGGCGTCACTGGGGTGCATTCCAGCTTTGTACTGCGCAAGGTGATTGATAAAACTGCATTGCCGATTCTTGGTTTAACCTAACTATCCAGCATGATATTTAAACTTTAAAAACAAAGTATTACAGGATGCACTGAACAGCGTGAAGCGCATCTTCCGCGATTAATGACCCTCTTATCTACACAGTCGGCTAATAGGCCTACTGACCATGTTGTCAAACCATAAACAGCAGCCAAGTTTCACCTGTCCAGCGAATATTACCGGTAAACACCAGCAAATTAACGGCTAACACGCTAAAATATCCCCAGATTGTCAGGGATAGCTTTTACGCTGCATCATCACCCCCAAAATTATAACTAACTAAAAAATGGTATCTGGAGTACATAATGTCAGACATTGAAATTGCCCAACAAGCCAAATTGCGACCCATCATTGAGTTGGCAGGTGAAAAGTTCGGAATTGCCCCCGAACACTTAGATCCTTACGGCCACTACAAGGCAAAATTGTCTTTGGAATATCTCAATACCCTGACGGATAAACCGGATGGTAAATTGATTCTAGTGACAGCGATTAGCCCCACCCCTGCCGGCGAAGGCAAAACCACCACCACTGTGGGTCTGGGCGATGCGCTAAACCGACTAGGCAAAAAAACCATCATTTGTTTACGCGAGCCATCGCTAGGCCCTTGCTTTGGGGTTAAAGGCGGCGCGGCTGGCGGCGGTTATGCGCAAGTAGTACCAATGGAAGACATTAATCTGCACTTTACCGGTGATTTTCATGCCATCGGCGTGGCGCACAATTTGTTGTCGGCTTTGATAGATAACCACATCAATCACGGTAATGCGCTGGATATAGACCCGCGCCGCATCCAGTGGAAGCGCGTAGTCGATATGAACGATAGAGCTTTACGCAAAATCACCATCGGTCTAGGCGGGCCGGCCAATGGTTATTTACGCGAAGATGGTTTTGATATTGTGGTGGCCTCAGAGGTAATGGCTATCTTATGTTTGGCCACCAGCCGCGCCGACCTGAAAGAACGCTTAAGCCGCATCGTGATCGGCTATAAATCTGACAAAATAACCCCAGTTTACGCCCGCGACTTAAACGCCCACGGCGCAATGGCGGCGCTACTAAAAGATGCGATTAAACCCAATCTGGTGCAAACCCTGGAAAATAATCTGGCCATCATCCACGGCGGGCCGTTTGCCAATATCGCCCACGGCTGCAACACGGTAACCGCCACCAAAACAGCACTAAAACTGGCTGACTATACCGTCACCGAAGCCGGTTTCGGCGCTGATTTGGGTGCGGAGAAATTTATCGACATTAAATGCCGGATGTCCGGGTTAAAACCCTCGGCGGTAGTGCTGGTGGCGACGGTGCGGGCCTTAAAATTTCACGGCGGCGTCGCCAAAGAAAATTTAAATGTCGAAAACCTGGAGGCATTAAACAAAGGTTTTGCCAATCTGGAACGCCATTTCAACAACATCAAAAACCATTATGGTCTGCCTTGCGTAGTATCCATTAACCACTTTACCTTCGACACCGCTGCCGAACTGGCCTTACTGGAGGAAAAATGCGCAGCTCTGGGGGCAACATGTGTGCTTTCCAAACATTGGGCGCATGGCGGCGCGGGCGCCGAACAACTGGCTCAGGAAATTCTAAATATCGTCGATCACCGCGAGCCTGGTTTTAGCTATGTTTATGAAGAAGATCTTCCGCTATGGAACAAAATCGAAGCCATCGCCACAAAATTGTACGGCGCAGCCAGCATCAGCGCCAGCCCCAAGGTATTGGCAGATATTAAGGCTTTGCAAAATCATTATGGTCATTTTCCGATCTGCATCGCCAAAACCCAAATGTCTTTTTCCACCAATGCCAACGCTAAAGGCGCGCCATCTGGTCATAACGTGGAAATCAGCGAAGTACGGCTTGCCAATGGCGCGGGTTTTATTGTCGCCATAGCCGGCGATATGATGACCATGCCGGGCTTGCCGAAAATACCGGCAGCGGAACGGATTGACATCAGTGATGACGGTGTCATCAGCGGTCTGTTTTAAATACGTTTTAGTACCCCTTCATCCCGCCTTGCGGCCAGCCACGGCTGCCGAAATAACCAGGGCGGCGATGATTTTTTTAGGCCTAGTAGTCTACCAATCTATTTTTGATGGATAGACTGCTCTGATGTCGGGGTATTCTGTCAGAGGTTTAGGAGGCATGGATGCCGACTTAAGCCTACAAGGATGTATTCACGGCGTCCTCTGACAGAATACTCCGGCATCAGATGGGCAGCTCTTAACCGTCATTGTAAGTTTGGCGGACTACTAGCTTTGCATACTGCTTTGCTTGCAAAGCTAGGCCGATTAATATCAGGCTGTTAAGCCTCCTTACCTTAAGTGAATTAAACACCATGAGTGACTTACCCAATTGCCCAAAGTGCGGCTCAGAATATACCTACCCAGATGGAAATATGCACATTTGCTCAGAATGTGCCCATGAATGGTCACAAGACGCCGCAGCAGAGGCTGGCAGCGACGAACGCGTGATTAAAGACTCTAACGGCAATGTGCTGCAAGACGGCGATACTGTCACAGTAATTAAAGACCTTAAAATTAAAGGCTCTTCATTAGTGGTTAAAGTCGGCACCAAAGTAAAAAATATCCGATTGGTAGACGGCGACCACGATATAGATTGCAAAATCGACGGCATCGGCGCCATGCAGTTGAAATCGGAATTTGTGAAAAAGGTGTAACTATTCTACATAAATAGATAAACCGTATAGGATGTGCCGACGACAGGAGGCGCATCAATCGCAACAGATAAGCTTCACGCTGCTGCGCACATCCTATAACAGCTTGCGCGGAGAGCAGCCCCTTCTCGGCAAGCTTCAAGCCCTGGCGCAAACCCAAACCTCCACTCGCCCCACCCCCGCCTGTTTCAGCGCCAAAGCCAAAGCAGATGCCGAAGCGCCGGTAGTCATCACATCATCAACTATCGCCACATGCCGATAATTCAGACTTTTGCTGATGCTAAAAGCTTGGCGCATGTTTTTATGCCGTTGTTCGGCAGGCAGCGTGGTTTGCTGAGCGGTATCGCGGTGACGGATGCAACTCTTTAAATCCATCGGCACGGCCAGTTGCGCCGAAACATGCCTAGCCAGTTCTATAGATTGATTAAAGCCGCGCTGCCGATAACGATTAATATGTAACGGCATCGGAATAATACAATCCGGCAATTCAGCAGTTTTGGCGATATGTTGCGCCAGTAAGCTGCCCAATAAGCGGGCATTCTTATATTGCTGGGCGAATTTAAGCTGGGTAATCAAATAACGCATATTACCCTGATACAAAAACGGCGCGTGACTGTCATCAAAATCAGGCGATTTTTGCAAACAACGCCCGCAAAGTTGCGGCGCGGTAATAGCCATTGAAAAATGTTCAGCACAACGGTAACAGCAATGATCGTTGCTGGCTAAATCGGCAAAACACCCGGCACACAAATCAAAATCGGCAAACCCCGGCTGTCCGCATAAGATACAACGCGGCGGCAGCAGTTTTTTAATAATATTCAGCCAGTTGTTCACGAGGTTTTTATTGATTAAGTGGGCATACGTTGGCTTATTATCTCAAGAGCAAATGAGAGCGCATTCCGGCTGTTGCCACAGATGAATACTTGTTCAACGTGGATTCAGGTTTTTGGCTGGGTTCATACTCAATACCAAGCTTGTCGTATTTCAATCGCCCAACGTTCAATTTGCTTTATATCAGGTTCTGCCGGTAATCGACTAGCGACAAAACATTCATCAATTTGTTTTAGTTCTTCAGCGGCTTTAGCCATCAGCTCATCATAAGCAAAAAGACCCGCTTTAATATCAAGTAATTCTTGACGGTCGGCGCGGCGTACCTGCGGTTGGCCGGTCAGCGCAATTTCTTTAGCCATCCGCAACAACCGAAAAGTATGCATCATATTTTTGGCATCGTAGCCACCGCCATGTGCAAGCGTACCTTGGTAACGCGCCTGGTTACGCGACTGCTCCCAATGACGGTATTCATGATACTCGCGCAAGCGCCGGGAAAACTCGTCTTTGTTAAACACCAACCAAGCTCTGGTCGGCATCCCTTTCGGAATGGATGATAAACAAACATCTTGCGAAAATTGCGCGGCCCCCTGTAGGGTATCTGAGCGGAACAGCCCTTTAAAACCTGTATCAGCATTACCATCATCGGCATAAAACAGCGCATATCCATCCCGCACATGCGGCAATGCCGTCAAACCGCAACGTTCAGCAAGGATTTGTTTTCTGGCTAACCATAGCTCGGCGGGAATGGTATTTTCATTTTCAATAATATAGCAGCAGTCAATCGGTCGAGGTTGCACATCGGCAATCTGATTAAAGATCTTTTTATTCAGCCCTTTGGCACGCTTGACTTGGCTGATTGCGTAACCAGTAAAACTATCTCGGCATAAGCGCGACAAGATAATTTCCGGTTTAATCCTGCTTAACAATGGATGCTGAAAAACGATAGTGTCACTGGGCGCAAACAACAGCTCGATACTGGAAGGATTATTTTTGGCCAACAATTTGAGATATTTGCTCAGCTCATAATAACTATGATCATTGCGTTCACTGTTTACTTGCTCGATAGGGCTAAAACCGAAGTACAAGTCTTGGGGGAGAATAAACACACCGCGCATATCGGTATCAGATTCCGATGTATCCAAACCGTAAGCTCGGCTGCCGCTCACCACTTCCAGTAAAATCAGATTTTGCTGTTTAAGAGAGTCAATAGTTAAATTCATTGCGCCTAATTAGCTGTTGTTTCAGGTATTTACAAACCAAGACATTGTTGAAACAAGCGGTTCAGACTTGCCGTATCGCCATTTCCAGCCGGCAACGATTTTACGGCTTCCTGTAAACGGCTAAGCCCACTCGTCAAAAAGTGATCAATTATCGCAATTCGGTCAATAGGAACCTGTTCGTCAATCTGCTGTTTACGCTGCTGTAAATCAATAATGCTTTGTTTAATTTCTACTTGTTCATCCAGTAAAGGCAATAACAACGCTAGTTCCATAGGTGGAACCGTATGGTAACGCGCTATCCATAATGCCGCTAGTAATGGCCGCAGCATGTAAAAATATTTTTTAATTTTTACCCTTGAGCCAGTTAATTCCTTATTTAGGGTATTGCGGCATATCGACAAATAATGATGACAGGCGGCTATTGGCGAATAAAATGCATCGAATATACTGCGTAATTCGCAAAAACGCTGCATCTGTGCCGATTGATAGCAAACCGGCGATTGCAGCCACTCCCAAACCACCGGATTAGATTTTTGAATATGGCGCAGTGTTTTGCGTAAATCCCAGCCGCCTAAATCAAGCAAGCCGGCAGGACTATCCTCCATAGGTAAGTCGATCACATCCCGGCCTTCTTGCAAAGTTAAATACCAAGACAACGGATGCAGATACACAAAACGCACATCGTAATCACTATCCGGCGATGGAAATCCCCAGGCTCGGCTGCCGGATTCGCAGGCATAAATGATTTTGACTTGATACTCGTCGGCGAGCTGGGTCAAGCGGGTTTCGATCAGATTTTGCGCTTGAAGGTTTACTAATTCGTTAGTGGGCATAAACAATTACAGCGTTTTTATATTCGGTTAAGTACATCTAAAAACCTGATTAGCAAGATACCTCAGCTGAACGCAGCCAACTGGCAGTCTGTGGCCCAACGGCTGCCGCCGCCACGAGAAGTCGTATTGGGAGAGTATCAAGCTGAAATCGCCGATTAAAACGAAACTCAAAATCCGCCAAATATCGGAAAGCCTATGTGGAAGTTTGGTACTCTGGAAGAGAGTACCTGCTATGAGTGAGGTTTGATGTCGGCAGGCTTTGCACTGGAACATTTTGAATGAGCCGAGCAAGAACTCGTTACAATTCACGTTGCCGCAGCAAGGACACACAAAGCAATTAGGCCAACGCGATTTCTCCACATAGGCTTTTTGGAAAAACCAGTGCCAGGTTTTATTCCGGCCAGAACGCAGGATTGATGATCTGTTCGAAACTCCACGGGCAAGACTCAGGAAACACATTCAATATCCCGGTTTCATTCTCTGCAATGCGAGCCGCATCAGCCCATGACTCCAACCAAAACTCAGCATTTTCAAGTTCCGGTTTTAAACTGGATGTTTTGTTGAGCCTGCGCGTAATCATATTGCGCTGGTCTTTGATGGTTCGCTCCCAGCTACGACCTCGATGACTGGGCTGATACTGCCATTTAATTAAGTGCGCAAGCAACACAGCCATTCTGTTTTCAAACTCACGTTGCTCACTTTTGCCCACGTCTTCAATCTCATCCGCAATATGTTCAAGGTCGAGCAAGTCAAAGCGGCCGGAACGAATAAACGCCGCTTGTTCATTTGCCCATGCTATTACATCGGTTTTGTAGCTTTGCATCAATAATGCCCTCGTGAGTCTCAATAGTGCGTAGTACGTAGGCTAGGCTGGCGGCAGGAAGCCCAACATTTCGAAGCCAATAAACGTTGGTTATTTAAAAGTTTTGTAAATTGCAACAGCATTCAGCTTCGAACATCTTCAGCACGAGTTTATAGGTATCCCGATAAACCGGCAAGTCATAATACAGCGCCATAGCTCAAAAAAAAAATCACCCCAGCCTGCGGCGGGGAAAAAATAGTTAATAGGTTAAATAGTTAAAAAGCCCGAACAGCACGCACACCAAGCGTATCGTCCTTACTGTAGCTGCCCTGGTAGCCATCGCCGAAGAACCGGCCCCACGCGCCGTAGCTGTCGCCCTCCGTAGATCTCCAATAGAGGTTGCAAGCAAAACCACCCACAACACTTTAATAAATACAATTGCCGGCTTTCAACGCTGGAACCTGGAAATGCAGGACGATATTACCGATGGCGTTAATTGGCTGATTGCCGGCAAAATAGCCGACCCAGCAAAAATCTGCATCGTCGGCGGCAGCTATGGTGGTTACGCGATGTTAATGGGGTTAGCCAAAACTCCAGAACTTTATCTCTGCGGCATTAGTTTTGCCCCGGTAACCGATTTATTGCAACTAATCAATGACTGGACAGACCGGCGCTGGCGAGATCAAGATTTGCGCTCTGAACTGATTGAGGCGCGGCTGGGGCATTGGTGGTCTGATTGTGACCGGCTGAAGGATACTTCGCCGGTTAATTTGGCGAACAAGATTCGGGCGCCGCTGCTGCTGGTGCATGGCTGTGAAGACAATGTAGTGCGAATAGAGCATTCCCGGAAAATGACTGCTGAGTTGCAGAACGTTGGTTTAAAGGATTTTCAATATCAGGAATTGCCGGAAGCAGATCCCACATCACTCATGCTTCTTCAAAGTATTACCTGCCGGTTTAAAAGTATGCAAATCCACTTTAGTGGCATCCGCCTGAACGGCGCACCCCCAAGTTAACGGCTGATCCTGGGTATAGCGCTTGCCCAATTGCCAGGCAATTTCTGCACGAGCCAATTCCACGCCCAGATAAAAAGCATGACCGCCATCTTTTTCAACCTGTAATTTAGGATAAAGATCAAAAGGATCTTGCGCACTGTGCATCCCATCGCGATTAAACACATGCACACCTTCAGCACTGGTTTGGATTCGGTAACTAGGGTCTTTAATCTCGGCGGCGACTGCAGCAATTTCTGCCTTGGTATAGGGAAAAGGCGCGGTGTCGTGGACGGTGAGTAAATCATTGCTGATATGTTTCGGCAAGCCATTGTGCTGTTTGGCCGCGTACAAAATACGCCGAGCGCGATCTGCCTCGCGCACCGCTCGGCAAGCGTGTTTACTCACTTCGGTCGCCAAAATATGATTAATATTCAGTTCCGAGCAGATCCCCAGCAATAAGGCGTTCATGCCGGAGGTATCGGCATGAGTCAATTCGGTAATGTTACCCACCCCCAACATCATTTCCACTTCAGGATAACGCTGCCGAAAATTGTAATTACGGACGATGGATTCGGTAAAGCCAAAATGAATGGGATCAAGAATCGGATCGACAATAAAGGGCCGATTTTTGGCTTGCAAACGTTGAATAGCACTGTCCAACGAGCTTAAATCACCATGCTGTTCTGGAATTAAAATCGGTATGGCCGCCACTTCATCGGCTATCCACAAGCTGTTGCCGGTTAAACTAAGCATGTAATCCGCTCCCGCCTTGCCGCCGGCAAGCAGATCATCGGCTTCTAAAGAATCAATACTAACCGTAAAGCCTTCTTGTTTTAAAGCACGGATACAATCGCTTAAATGCGGAAACGGCTGCCCCGGCAGACAGCCGATATCGATCACATCCGCGCCATTAGCCCGGTAGTAATGCGCCCGTTCCAACACTTGCGCCACGCAGATATTGGGTGCATCGACGATTTCGGCAAAAATTTTGGTCTGGTACTGACTTAAGTCATAGTGATGGGCGTTCTTGCCGAAGTACAGCGGCAAATCTTTTACCTCTTCCGGGCCGCGCTCCACCGGTACGCCTAACTGCGCCGACAAGGCTGCCAAATCCCCCCGGCAGCGTCCAGGTATCACAATCCGATCTGCCCCCAAGGTATCTTTCAGGCGGCGGCCTATCATTTCCGCGGTCATCAAGGCCGCTACTTTTACCCCCATATCCAGTACACGGTAACTAAAATCCGGCTCCATTGCCGCCAGAATCTGTCGCAATTGCTTTTCCGCCAGCTTGCCGGTCAAAAATAAGATACGTTCGCTCATGATAGTGTTGCCAAACGATTAAGTACCGCTGATTTCAAGGCATCCACGCTCTCAACCACCTGCGTGTATGGAAAACTGCGCAATTTGTCGGTTGCCTCCAGATCAATAGGCCTGGGGTAAACCATAACTTTGTGATTACCGGGCGCGGTGGTTTCCATCATCGGCGCAATATCGCAGGGATAAACGATGCTCTCAACCCGGCATTTACCGGCTTGCGAATAAAGATTGGTGATCAGCGAGTCGGCAATCCCCAGCACGCATTTGGCGACGGTGTTGGAGGTGGTCGGGGCCATCACCAAGGTATGATAATAACCCTTATAAAACAAGCCAACCGGTGGTGACGAGGCAGCCTTGTCGCGATAAACCGGCAGCTTGTCTTTAATGTCGTTGAGATGAATGCCATACATTTTCAGCACCTCTTCCCCGGCCTGACTGAGATACAGATCGACATGATCCAGTGTGAGCATAAACTCCAGGCATTCTGCAATGTAATGGCCGGAACCGGTAATGGCCCAGGCGAGACGTGGTGACGGCATAATGGTGAGTGGTTGATTAAGGGTGGAGTATTATACTTTAAGCACGGTCTGTGCTTCTGTATCAGCAGCCCGGCAAACTTGCTGACATCACTTCTCCCGCACCAAACGCTGCACCACTAAACTGCCCACCATATCCCCTTCGACATTCACCATGGTTCTGACCGTATCCAACACCCGGTCTATCGGCAGCAAAATAGCAATAGCTTCAGTCGGTAAACCCACCGATTGCAACACCATGATCATCGTCACCATCCCGGCGCTGGGAATGCCGGGCGCACCGATAGCGGCAACCATAGTCGTAAAAAATACGATCAATTGCTGCGACAACTCCAGATGAATGCCGGCCAGATTCGCGACGAATAGCGCGGCGGTGGCTTCGTAGAGTGCGGTGCCATCCATATTGACCGTTGCCCCCAGCGGCACCACAAAACCGGCAATACCGGGTTTTACATGCAAATGCTGCTCGGTACAGCGTAGCGTAACCGGCATGGTGGCCGAGCTGGAACTGGTGGCAAACGCGGTCACCAGCGCCTCACGCGCGCCACGAAAAAAACGTAATGGCGTTACCCCGGTAATTAAAAACAACAATAACGGCAACACCACAAAACCGTGCAGCAAAGTGGTGCCCAATACGACCAGAATAAATTTGATCAAACTGGTTAATAGCGTCAGATTTTGGGTCGCCAATAATTTGGCGAGCAGCGCCATAATCCCGTAGGGCGATAACTTCATGATCCAGCCGACCATGCGCAACATGATTTCCAAGCCTTCCTGCATCAGTTGCAAAATATTACGGTAGCGCTCGCCGCCCAACACCAAGGCAACCCCCAACAGCATGGCAAACACCACGATCGCCAAGACATTGCCTTGCACCAGCGCCGCGAAAGGATTCACAAACAATCCGTGTAAAAAATCGGCAATGAATTCGGCAAATGTCATCTGCTTGGCAGCAAAGCCTTGCTGGGCGTTATGGAACAAATCCAGCTGCAAACCTTTGCCCGGCTCAAATAAATTGGCAGCCCCCAACCCCAGCGCCACCGCAATCGCCATCGTCAATGCAAAAAAGCCCAGCGTGGCTTTCCAGACTTTGTGCATTTGGCTATGTTGGCGTAAATTAGCCACACCCACCGCTATCGAAGTAAAAATCAGCGGAGCCAGCACCATTTTCAACATGTCGATAAATAAGGTGCCCAGCAATCCACAAAAATAAATACCCTGCTTAGCTGTAGAGGAATCCGGCCCCAGCTTGGTAAACAGCATTCCTAAGCCAATACCCAGCACAGCGCCGATAAAGATTTTTGTATTTAATGCGATACCCATACTTATCTCCATGAAATTTGTTCAAACCATACCATACATGATAACGAGGTTAATTCGCTTTTTACTGTAGAACTTCGGTAAAATCCACCGCTATGATGACACTAATCCCCGATACCGAAACCTGCCTTTGTGGCTCCGGCCTAACTTATCTGCAATGCTGCGGACGCTATCACAGCGGCGAAGAATTGCCGGCAACCGCAGAAGCACTGATGCGTTCGCGGTTTACCGCCTATGCGCAGCGGAATATCGAGTATTTATTAAACAGCTGGGATGCCGACAAACGCCCGGCAGTAATCGATTTTTCCAAAGAAACCGCGCAATGGCAAAAACTGCAGATTATTAGCTGCAAAAAAGGTGGCCCACAAGATAGCAAAGGCGTTGTGGAATTTAAGGCCTTTTACCGCCAAGATGAAGAAGATTGTTTTATGCATGAAATTAGCCGTTTTGTTAAAACCGGCCAACGCTGGCTTTATCTGGATGGCGTGATTAAAGCGGCCGGTAAAGTTAACATCAGCCACGACAGTGGCAGAAATGCGCTATGCAGCTGTGGCAGCGGCAAAAAATTTAAGCGTTGTTGTGGGCGCTACTAACAGGCTGAAAAAGCACCATTCACGCGCAGTTCTTTCCAAAATAACTTTGGTAAAATATCATGATTCAAGACGACATTATTAACGAATTGCAATTCATCCCTGAAGCCAAACTAAAAGAGCTTTATGAGCTGATTCATTCGTTTAGACTTAAACTTAACAACGACGCCCTAAATCAAACTGTTGAAACTGAAGATTTTAAAATAGACAAAGCCTTATGCTTAAACAGTTTAAAAAAAATAACACGGGGTGATTTTTCCAGTTTTACAGAAATTGAAGATATTGAAATCCATATTCAAAATCTAAAAAATGAAATTAGTTAAAGACGAAAATTATCAACGCAAAGAGCGCAAATTCTTTAAAAAACAGCCTCACTTGCTTGATAAATAGCCGATTTATTAACTAAACTTAAAAACAATCCATTTGAACCCTCTTTAAAAACGCATAAGTTAAAAGGTGAGCTAAGCGATTTTTATTCATGTAGCCTAACGCATGAATACAGAATTATTTGCATTTTTTTAATTCAGAATGAAACGATTGTTTTAGTCGATATCGGTAGTCATGATGATGTTTATTAACCACGAGAACCTTGATGTTTGAATTCACTCACCCGCAAATTATGGGCATACTCAATGTTACGCCGGACAGTTTTTCCGACGGTGGTCAATATACCGATGTCACTGCAGCGATACGACAAGCGGAATCCATGATAGACGACGGTGCAGACATTATTGATATCGGTGGCGAATCTACCCGCCCCGGCGCAGAACGAGTACCTGCCGACGAACAAATTCGCCGGATAATACCCGTGGTTATTGCATTACGTGCCAATAATCCGTCTATAATCATCAGTATAGACACCACCTTAAGCAGCGTAGCGGCAGCAGCCTTGCAAGCCGGGGCAAATCTGATCAACGATGTGTCCGCAGGCGTTGATGATCCTGCCATACTGCCATTAGCGGCTACCAACGACGTGCCGATTATTCTGATGCATATGCAAGGCCACCCAACAACCATGCAGGATAATCCTTATTACGACGATGTAGTGGCCGAAGTTAAAACCGCTTTGCAGCAACGCATCGCCGCTGCACTGGCAGCAGGGATAAAATCCCAGCGTATAGCCATTGATCCGGGGATAGGTTTTGGCAAACGCAAACAGGACAATATTGACCTGCTGGCACATCTGCAACAATTTACCGATATGGGCTATCCGGTGCTGCTGGGCACCAGCCGCAAACGTTTCATGGGCAGTATCTGCCATGTCACAGAACCCGCTGAACTGGTTACCGCCACCGCAGTCACCACCGCATTAGGGGTGATGGCCGGCGTCAGCATGTTTAGAGTGCATGATGTAAAACCCAACCGTCAGGCGGCGGATGTGGCCTGGGCAATTAAACAGGCGCGTTAAACTTGGTATTGCATCCACGTTTACTGGCGCTGGAACGGCAGTTTTCACCGGCACCGTTGCAGCGCATTAACGACCCGTTGTTCAGCCGTTTCCAGGTGGAGTTATGGATAAAACGCGATGATTTGCTGCATTCCATCATTTCCGGTAATAAATGGCGAAAACTAAAATATATTCTCAATCACGCCCTATATTTGGACGCGGATTGCATGGTCAGCATGGGCGGCTGCTATTCCAATCATCTTCACGCGTTAGCTTATGCCGGTAAGCTGCTGGGGATTAAAACCATAGGTTTAGTGCGCGGCGAATGTCCTGCGCAACTTAACCCTACACTAAAAGATTTGCAAGACTGGGGCATGACCTTGCGCTTTGTCTCGCGTAGCGACTATAGGCAATTAAGAACTTACAAACATCACGACAGCCTGCCTGACCTGCAAGCCAGCCAATACTGGCTGCCGGAAGGCGGTGCAACCGCTTTGGCTTTACAAGGCGTTGCCGAAATCGTTGCAGAAATAGATATTGATTTTAATGTGCTGGTAACGGCCTGCGGTACTGGCACTACCTTGGCTGGATTGCTGGCCTGTGCGCCGGTAAACTGTGAAGTATTAGGTATTGCTGCGTTAAAAAACGCTGGTTTTCTGGTCGATGATGTACAACAACTACTTAATTCACTGCAGATCAGCCGCACAAACTGGCACATTGCATTGGACTACCATTTTGGCGGTTTCGGCAAAACCACCCCTGCCCTGTTAGCGTTTATCAAGCAATTTACCACCCAGCACGGCATTCCGCTGGAGCCGGTATACACCGGCAAAGTGTTATTTGCGGTGTATGATTTGCTGAAGCAGGGTTATTTTAAACCTGGGCAACGGCTTATTGTGCTGCATACTGGCGGCCTACAGGGCTTTAGGTAATACAGTCATCTTCAAAAAACATCGGTTAGTTGTTTCGCATCAATGGCGCGGTCAAACCAGTTTTCAATCTCAGCCAACGAAGCGGCAGAGATTTTGGCAGTGATTGCCGATGGAATGGAACCAAACCGTTTAGTCAGCAACTTTTGTAATGCCAACCTTTCGCCCTTTTCCATCCCTTTTTCAAATCCTTCCCTGACACCTTCTGCTTTTCCTTCCAGTTTTCCCTCTGCTTTTCCCTCTGCTTTTCCTTCCGCTTTTCCTTCCGCTTTTCCTTCCGCTTTATAGGCATGAGCCCATTCTTCAAGTTTATCTGCCAGCATGACTTTTAACTCCAATAAATCATCCACTTGGGGTAGCAAAATAGCGTATTCTTGATTTCGCATCAACGTTTTTCTGATCCAGAACGCAAACGTGCGACGTAAATCCGGCCGGTCAATTAGCCACGCCTGTAAACTACTCATCAAATTTAGAATGATTTCAGGAGAAACTGGGTGTTCTAATCGAAACACAGCCGCAACTAAATTATTTAATGAGGCCAGATCGCTATCCGTGTAAGCGTTTTCGTCAACCAGCAGATATTTAAACCTGGGTTTAAATTGCTCGACTAATCCTGGTACGGCAGGAATCAAATCAAAAACATCGCTTGCCGCCGTCCAACGTTCTTTGCCGTTGTAAAGCACAATCGGTAAAATGGGCGGTAATCTGCCATCGGCCAAAACCAGACCTTTTTTGATCAAGTCCTGATACAGCAGCCCAACGTAAATCATCACCCGCAAAGCCATATATTTTTCTACGGTACTTTGAAATTCGATGATCAAATACAGGTACACCCATTGACCACCAACTTTTACCCGCCACACCACATCATCATGGCGTTGCTCAAAGTCTTCAGTGACAAAGCTGGGATTGAAAATCTCCAGCGTTGAATAGTCAAGCGAATGCAGCCACTCATCGGGTATAAAACCCATAATAAGATCACGCACCAGTTCGGGATTGGCGAACAAGGCTTTGTAGCTGCCATCATGATTTTTGCTCATATTAGCAGTATATAACAGCCAGACTTGGTACTAAAATTTTTCCTGACTGCCAATCACCACAAATAATCAACCGATGCTGGGTTTGCAGAAATAAGCCAGGTTGAATTAAAATAAAAACTAGCCGAAAACTGGTAAGCTTGCTATCCCAAAAGGAATTTTGAATACGCATAAAATGCGGTATTTGAAAACATCTGCAGGGCCGTAGGGCGGGTTAGATACGCGCACGATTACCGTGCTTTCGAGACGAAAACACCTCCCGCACATCGTAACCCGCCAAGCCTTTACTATGCTAACACCCTTGAAGCAACAATTCTCAATTTAAAAATATAATCAATAAAATTCAATACGTTATAATTTTTGCTGTTTGACGTTAAAAACGACAATACATTGATAATTATAGATAATTTTCGTTTAAATTGAGAATTTCTGCCCTTGAAGATTAATAGCTTCCGCCAAATGATTACAACTGGATATAATGATAAATTGTCACTTCATTTAAGGCTATGGCGGGTTACGATGTGGAAGAAAACTTTACCAAAAAATGAGTTATTCGCGCACATCTAACCCGCCCTACAAAAGCGCTGCCAGCGAGTACCTAATCACTGATAATCAATAACCAACGGCGCATGATCGCTAAAACGCTGTTCCTTATAAACATAGGTAGCCACAGCTTTGGCGGCCATTGCCGGCGTAGCGATCTGGTAATCGATACGCCACCCGACATTATTGGCCCAGGCTTGGCCGCGATTGCTCCACCAAGTGTAGCATTCTTCCACGGCGTCCGGCTGTAGCTGCCGGTAGACATCCACCCAACCCAGCTCATTAAATACCTGCGTCAGCCAGGCACGTTCTTCCGGCAAAAAACCGGAGTTTTTCTGATTGCCGCGCCAGTTTTTCAAATCGATATTCTGATGGGCGATATTCCAGTCGCCGCAGATCACCACATCACGACCGCTGGCTTGCAAAGCGGCTAGATGCGGATAAAATCTGTCCATCACGCTGTATTTAATGGTTTGCCGCTCTTCGCTACTGGAACCGGACGGCAGATAGAGCGAGATAACCGACAAATTACCGAACTGTATCTCCAGATAGCGGCCTTCGCTGTCTATATCGGCAAACCCCAACCCCTCAATGACATGATCGGCAGGTTTTTTGCTATAGATGCCTACACCGCTATAGCCTTTTTTTTCGGCATAATGAAAGTAGCCGTGCATACCCTGTGGTTGCAGCATTTCCGCACTCATATCGGCGGCTTGGGCTTTTAATTCTTGTAAACAAACGATATCTGCATCCACGCTTTGCAGCCATGAGAAAAAGCCTTTGCTGCTGGCCGAGCGAATACCGTTGAGATTGGCTGAGATAATTCGAAACATGACAAAGTATGGTTAGGATTAATTGGGATGCTGATGGTGTATATCTGGAAAATGCGGATGTTTATGGGTAATCGGTTGATGCTGATGCTGATGATCGTGAGGTTCACGACCATCCCAATCAACATCGTGATCGTGCTGATGATGCTCATCATGCACATGCCGGTGCCGATGCAGCAAGGGTTCATGGCTATGCAGATGTTCATGGTGCTCAGTCAAATGCAGCCACACCCCAATCGCCATTAGCGTCGCTGTCACCCAAAACCTGGGCGTAGCAGCCTCATCCAGCATCAACAATGACACCGCCGCGCCAATAAACGGGGCAGTGGAAAAATAAGCGCCGGTTCGGGCGGTGCCTAAACCGCGTAACGCCAGCACAAACAGCGCCAAACTAACGCCATATCCCAGCAAACCGACCACGGCCGTTTCCAATAAGGTTAGCGGAGCCGGTAAATTCATCCCTAAAATCATCGCTAAAGCACAATTGACAGCCCCGGCCAGCAAGCCCTTGCTACCGGCAATAAACAAAGCATCCGCTGCCGATACCTTGCGGGTAAGATTATTGTCTATCGCCCAGCACACACAAGCTGCCGCCACCAGTAGCGCCCCAGACCAACTGCCGCTGCCGGCATATTCGGCTGGCCAGGATAAAATCACGCCTCCGGCGACAATCGCCAGCATCCCCATTACCACCCGCCGATCGGCGTTTTCCCGAAAGACCAGCCAGGCCAGCAACGCAGTCATAACGGCTTCCAGATTGAGTAATAGCGATGCTGTGGAGCCATTCACCCGAATCAAGCCGAATAATAGAAATACCGGCGCCAATACCCCGCCAAACAGAATAGCCGCCAGCAACCAGCGCCAATCCTGCCACAGCAAACCAGATGTCCGCCAGCCACGATCCCGAACCAGCCTGACTAAACCTAAACCTATGCCGCTACCTAAATACAATAAGCCACCCAACAAAATAGGAGGGATTTCGCCTACCAGTATTTTGGCAAACGGGGTACTCGCTCCAAATAACGCGGCGGCGATTAAGGCATAGAGAATGGATGGATTCATTTTTTGCGCGTGACGATCATTGGCAGATATATAGCACAGTTCTATCATAATAATAGTAACTATTCAGTGCAAATAGATAAACTGCAAGGATATGCCTAAAAAAGGAGGCACATCAATCGCGAAAGAGACGTTCCACCATCGACAAACTGTCAGGCGTACTGCTGACTACTTCTGCGATAAGCAAGAACAATATCTGAGATAAAACCCGAAGAACTCGGATTTGATTAGTGTGGCGTCCCCAGGGGGGTTCGAACCCCCGTTACCGCCGTGAAAGGGCGGTGTCCTAGGCCACTAGACGATGGGGACTAAGACTATTTTCCAACAAACTACGTTTTAACTGACAGCTGTTATGGTGATGATACTGATAACAAGCTTTGGCGTCCCCAGGGGGGTTCGAACCCCCGTTACCGCCGTGAAAGGGCGGTGTCCTAGGCCACTAGACGATGGGGACTAAGACTTTAAAACAATCAACTAAATTGGTGGAGCCAAGCGGGATCGAACCGCTGACCTCTTGCATGCCATGCAAGCGCTCTCCCAGCTGAGCTATGGCCCCTTAGTTAAGTCCGCTCATTATACGGATATTTTTTGCTTTGTCTATAAAAAGTTTTAAAAATGTTAATCATTATTCAGCGGAGCCCCATCAAGCCGACTTGCTACGATTGACACATCCTACATTTTGGTAAAATCCGCGCATCAATTTTTCGTCTTTCCAGAGCCACGCTAAATAATGACCAACCATTATTCCTTAGTGATAAACAAAATCGCCCGCTGTATTCTGTCCAGGGTTTTTTCTTTGCCCAACAGCGCCAAAGTTATATCAATAGCCGGCGAAACACCGCTGCCGCAAACAGCAACCCGTAAAGGCTGCGCAACCTTACCCAACCCCAGTTGCAATTGTTCGGCCGCACTCAGCACGATTTGATGCAGCGTTTCAGCCTCCCAGACCGTCAGTGCATCAAATTGCCGCCATAAGTATTGCAACACTTCTTCGCTTCCCGACTTAAAGTTCTTTTTAACCGCACTTTCATCGTATTCAGCAAAATCCTGATAGAAATACACGCTTTGCGCGGCCATTTCCACCAACGTCTTGCAACGCTCCCGCTGCGCTTTAACGACCTCGGCCAAATCCGGCCCGGTCGCCGGATCAATACCCAGCTCGCCGATATGCCAGCTTAGATGGTGTGCAACATGCGCAGGATCGCTATTCATCAGATACTGATGATTCAACCAAAGTAATTTTTCGGTATTAAATGTCGACGCCGAAACATTCACTTTCTCCAACTCAAAATAGCGAATCATTTCATCAATACTAAACAACTCCTGATCGCCGTGCGACCAGCCCAGACGCACCAGATAATTCAGCAGCGCTTCCGGCAAATAACCATCGTTACGATACTGCATCACACTCACCGCGCCATGCCGTTTGGATAGTCTGGCACCGTCGGAACCCAGGATCATCGGCACATGCGCATAAATCGGCAATTGTGCGCCCAGCGCCTTCAGTATATTAATCTGCCTAGGCGTGTTGTTGACATGATCATCACCGCGTATCACATGGGTTACCCCCATATCCATATCATCCACCACCACCGTCAGATTGTAGGTGGGCGTACCATCGGAACGGGCGATGATCAGATCATCCAATTCCTGATTGGCAACCACAATCCGGCCTTTGACCAGATCATCAATCACCACCTCGCCGCGCTCAGGGTTTTTGAAACGCACCACCCGCTCACCGTTCTGTTCTGAACCATGCCGGCATTTGCCGTTATAACGCGGCTTTTCCTTATCCGCCATTTGCTGTTCGCGCAGCGCATCCAACTCCTCGCGACTACAATAACAATAATAAGCATCGCCTTGATCCAATAACTGCTGAATCACCTCTTTATAGCGATCAAAACGATGAGTTTGATAAAACGGCCCTTCATCATATTCCAAACCCAGCCAGGCCATACCTTCCAGGATGGCGTTGACAGATTCCTGACTGGAGCGTTCCAGATCGGTATCTTCAATTCTTAAAATAAAGCGCCCGCCATGCTTACGGGCATATAACCAGGAAAACAAAGCGGTTCTGGCGCCGCCGACATGTAAATATCCAGTAGGACTAGGGGCAAAACGGGTTCTGATACTCATTGTAAATTATGGGTGGTTAAAAATTTTTAAGCATTTTCGTTAAAGCTTAGAGATTATACAATCAAGCAACGCCCTACCCCTCTCTGAAAAATTACAAATTCACTGGATAATATTGTCATGCATCAAATTGTATTGTGTACCTGTCCCGACCAGCAAATAGCCGATCACATTGCCGAAATGCTGGTCAAAGATAAATTGGCTGCTTGCGTCAATATTTTGCCGGGCATCAAATCAGTTTATCAATGGCAAGGCGTGGTGGAAACCGCGCAAGAGCATTTGTTGCTGATTAAATCTCAGCGACATCGCTTTGCCGCCATTGAGACCGCAATTAAAGCAGCCCACCCTTACCAAGTGCCGGAAATCATCGCGGTGGCAATAGAAAACGGTTCGGACGACTATTTACAGTGGTTGGATGCAGGTTAAACCTACAATCAAGCTATCTTTCATACCTTTTTTGCATACATCAATGGTGCTAAATGCAATTAAGGTATGCCGCCATTGCCGCAAAAAAATAAAATTACTTAAAACTCAATAAATTAAAATCTGGCACACATACTGCAAGGTTATATTGCGTCAGTTAAGTGATTAACGACTGCTGCTGCTCGGTTAATGTGCTAACGCTTGATAGTTGCTTTATAACAATCATTAATAGCTCAAAACATCGGGAGGCAAAACATTAATTTGCCTGATTCTTAAAAAATCGGCTGATTTGTTAATTTTAAATTTAAGGAGTTCAAAAATGAAATTTACCACAAAAACCTGTTTGCCTGTATTAGTCTCTGCAATACTGTTTTGCTTAAATGCACCGGCCAGCGCAGAAGGAAACCGCTACAATGAAGGCGGGTATTTTTCCGGCAATCACCCGATTAACGGCCTGGGCCTAGGCACCCCCGCTTCAACCACTAACACTAATTTGAGCGCTACGCTGTCAGCAACCGGCTCAACCGGCACTGGCTTAGTTCGTTATTCATCAAACAGCAATGGCGGTAGTCTGCAAGCACACGTCCATTTACCCGTAGATGGCACGACTATTCTGGATAGCAACACTGCTGTCAAAAATGCTTATACCTTAACCATCAGCAATGGCGCCAGCGTGGTAGCAACCTATACGCTGGCCATCAGTGAGCTTGATTTCACTTATAACACCGCTACCAGCGCACCTAACGAATTTGCTGAATATGTACTAGCCGCAGCAGAAAGCGGCACTACTTACACGGTAAATCTTGGCAGCAGCACCAGTACCACCTTGCCGGCTTTAGCGGCAAATGATACCGTTACCATATCATTGAACGGTACAACCGTACTGTCTGGTACGCTGGCAGCAACACTGGGCTATTAATCACCTGACTGGTTCGTATAAGCCGGCAGAAGAAGACCTGTTTACCCAGCTAAAAGGATTTGATGATAAGCCGGGTGTACAGGTCTTCCTACTATACAAAAAATTGTTCAGCACCTTACCGCTAACGTAGAAGCAACTAATGACCAAGCCGGTTAATAGCACGTATAATCGCCTTTCAACAGCTGTTTTACCCGAAAGCATTACTTGTTGATAGTTAAAGGAATCATGGCAGTGTTGAATAAACAATCGACTCAACTACAGACAGGCGATAACTTAAATTTTATGCATTGCTCTGGATAGAGCGACCCAGTTGGCTTTATCAAGTGATTTTGCTTGATTGCACTAGGCTAAATTTTTATAAAAAGGAAGATTCATGTTGGTATTGAAATTGATTTTTTGGGGATGGCTGACTATTGCCAACACCGCATCGGCAATAGAAAGTAAGGATATCTTACCGGTTGAACAGGCGTTTAAATTTTCGGCCAGCGCCGTTACAGCAGATAAACTGCTGCTCAGCTGGAACATTGCCGATGGTTACCATCTCTATCGAGACAAATTTAAATTTCAGACGCAAACCGAGACTATTCAGCTAGGTGAAATTACCTTTCCAGAAGGCAGCATTGATCACGATACCGTGTTTGGCGATGTGACGGTTTACCGGAAAAGTGTCAAACTGGATGTGCCGCTGCTTAACGAAAAACATGAGCGCTTAATCAAGCTGCTGGTTAAATACCAAGGCTGCGCCGATGTCGGTCTATGTTATCCGCCGCAAAAAGTGACGTTGGAATTGCCGCTGCCTGAAGCAGCTGCCGCCAATACCGGTAATGGCGTCAATCAGGTGGTACAAGGATTTAAAAACTTGGCGCCGGGCTTGTTTGCCAAAGACTTGCTGCCGCCGGAACAAGCGTTTAAATTTAACGCCATTGTCAAGGATGATCATACTATTCATGTCAGCTGGCTGGCTGCTGAGGGATATTTTCTCTATAAAGAAAAATTGGCGTTGAATCTGGCGCCGGGTACGCAAACGCAGTTGGATAAGTATTCCCTTCCTGCCGGAGATAGCCATCAAGACCCGGAATTTGGGCAAGTGCAAATCTATCATCAGGATGTCAGTCTTGATGTAAACTTGTTACGCGCTGGTCGCGATGCAGAAACCATTACCTTACTTGCCAAGTTTCAAGGCTGTGCTGAGCGCGGAGTTTGTTACCCGCCCATGCAAATTGCCGTGACACTGGCTTTGCCGGTGGCTGCATCAGCCGGAACTACGCCTGCCGCATCGCCTGCCGCCGGTATTTCCGAGCAGGATAGAATTGTCGACACCTTAAAACAGGACGGTTTAGCGCTCACCTTATTTAGCTTTTTCGGTTTTGGTCTGTTACTGGCTTTTACCCCATGCGTTTTTCCGATGATCCCCATCCTCTCCGGCATCATCGTCGGCCAAGGCGAAAATATCACCACCCGCAAAGCGTTTTTATTATCTTTAAGCTATGTGGTTGCCTCAGCGTTAATGTACACCTTGTTTGGTATTTTGGCGGCGTTGTTTGGCGAAAATCTGCAGGCGGCTTTTCAAAATCCCTGGGTAATAGCCGTTTTCAGCGCCATCTTTGTCGCGCTGTCGTTTTCCATGTTCGGTTTTTACAATCTGGAATTACCGCAATCCCTGCAATCGCGAGTCATTAATTCCAGCGATAAACATCGCGACGGTTCTTATTGGGGGGCCGGCGTCATGGGGGCTCTATCATCGTTGATTGTCGGTCCTTGTGTGGCCGCGCCGTTAGCCGCAGCACTAATCTATATCGGTCAGACCGGTGATGTACTATTGGGCGGCTCGGCCTTGTTCGCCATGGGGCTGGGCATGGGCATCCCACTATTGCTGATCGGTGCTTCAGCCGGTAAATTGCTACCTAAAGCCGGCGGCTGGCTCAATTCCACCAAGGCCGTATTCGGTGTCATTATGCTGGCGGTTGCGGTGTGGATGCTGTCGCGCATTCTGCCGCTACCTGTCACCATGTTGTTATCTGCCATGCTGTTGATTATCCCCGCCATTTATTTAGGGGCGCTGGAACCGCTGCCGGCAAACGCTTCAGGCTGGCGGACACTTTGGAAAGGACTTGGCGTTTTACTGTTGGTATATGGCATTTTGCTGTTGATTGGCTTAAGCGCCGGCAACCACAATCTGCTACAGCCATTACACGGCTTGGCTGTTGCCGGTGCAACGCCGGCTCAGGAAAAATCGGCTATTGCTTTTCAACGGGTGCGCACCGAAGCGGAACTGGATGCAAAAATCAAACAAGCTGCCGCCAACGGCCAACCCGTCATGCTGGATTTTTATGCTGAATGGTGTGTTTCCTGCAAAGAAATGGAGGCCTATACCTTTGCCGACCCAAGTGTAAAACAGCAACTCGCAGGCTTTATGCTGCTACAGGCCGATGTAACGGATAATAACGAAGACGATAAAGCCTTGCTGAAACGCTTTAATCTGGTCGGCCCTCCCGGCATTATTTTCTTTGCCGTCGATGGTCGGGAAAAAACCGCCAACCGGGTAATAGGCTACCAGGATGCCCCGGCGTTTGTGAAAACGCTGCAGCAGCTTTGATCAAATAAAAATCGGTAGGATGTGCCAACCAACGGGCGGCGCATCACTCCCCACGAAGCTGTTATCAGCAACGCTCACGCTTTCGGGCAGAACGGCATTCCAGCGCTGTCGAATATGCTTACCGAGCCGCCCTGCATCACAATAAATTGTTAGCCTTATCCCGACAAATCAGCGTAAAAGTAACCGGCCCATCATTAATCAACGCCACTTGCATATCTGCGCCGAACTGGCCAAATTGCGCACCCGGATAAACAGCCGCCGCCTGACGTTGCAAATAAGCAAATAACAGCCTCCCCATTTCCGGCGTAGCACCGGAAGCAAAGCTTGGCCGATTGCCTTTTTCCGTATCCGCCGCCAAGGTAAACTGTGGCACCAGCAACAACCCGCCCTGAATGTCTCGCAGGCTTAAATTCATTTTATCAGCGGCATCTGCAAAAATTCGATAATTAAGAATGCGCTCCAGCAAACGATCTGCCTGTTTTTCACTGTCGGTTTTTTCAACGGCGACCAAAGCCATGATACCCTGCCCAATCGCGGCGATATCAATGCCGTTAACAGTGACTTTGGCTTGGCTGACTCTTTGGATAATGGTAATCATGCAAAAAAATGGTCGCTATTCAGCGTGAATTTATGGACAGCACATCTTAACTCATGCAGGATGTGCCAACCAGCGGGTGGCGCATCATTCTTCACGAGACAGTTATCGGCAAACACAAAATTTTTAAAAACTAGCCCACTATCATCTTGCAAAAACTTACCATCTTAAAAAGTCAACAGCCATGATCCCCAAAACCTTGTGTAATCATCCCACCGGCCTGTTCGTACTATTTTTCACCGAAATGTGGGAACGATTTTCCTATTACGGTATGCGTGCCTTGTTGGTGCTATACATGACCCAGCATCTTATTCACAGCGCTCAATCCGGCGAGACGGTATTGGGCTTTAAAGCGCTGCAATCTGGTCTGGAAACCTTATTTGGGCCGCTTTCCAATCAGGCTTTGGCTTCGCAAATTTACGGACTCTATACCGGATTTGTCTACTTCACGCCTTTTTTTGGCGGCATACTGGCGGATCGATTTTTGGGGCAGCGCAAGACCCTGGTAATAGGCGGCGTATTGATGGCAATAGGACATTTTCTAATGGCGCTGGAAGCCTTTTTTCTACCCGCCTTATTCTTACTGATTTTGGGTAGCGGCTGTTTCAAGCCCAATATTTCCACGCAAGTCGGCCGATTATATGCCGAAGATGATCCTCGCCGTGATGGCGCTTTCACGCTTTTTTACATGGGCATCAATCTGGGGGCGTTTTTTTCGCCGCTGGTTTGCGGTACGCTGGGGCAAGTCTATGGCTGGCATTATGGTTTCGGCGCAGCCGGGGTTGGGATGCTGATAGGCCTGACCATTTATCTATCCGGGCAAAAATTTCTGGCTGAAGACCATCTCACCAATCACAGCCAGGATAGCGGAACTGCCACCGCATTAACCGGCAAAGAATGGCAAGCCATCGGCAGCTTGGCCGCTTTAGCGATATTGAATATCGTCTTTTGGGCAGTGTACGAGCAGCAAGGCAATACCCTGCAATTATTTGCCGAACATAATACCGATAGATATTTCTGGGGCTGGGAAATGCCGTCTACCTGGTTTCAATCGTTAAATCCGGCCTTCATCTTTTTGCTGGCCCCGCTGCTTGACAGATTATCTGCCCGCTTGGCGGCCAACGGAGCGGATCCGTCCAGCATTACCAAAATGGCTTTAGGCGCCGGTTTGCTGGGTGCGTCCTTTTTAGTGCTGATTTTTGCAGTGACCGGCTTACAGGCAGCCGAGAAAATCAACTTTCTATGGTTGTTGTTATGTACTTTAATTTATACGTTAGGTGAACTCTATCTATCGCCGATCGGCTTATCGCTAGTCAGCAAAGTGGCGCCGGCCAGATTGGTGAGTATGCTGATGGGTATGTGGTTTTTGTCGTCATTTTTCGGCAATTACCTATCCGGCTATATCGGTAGTTTTTACGAACAAATGCCGAAAGATGATTTCTTTATGTTGCTGGCGGTGTTGGGAATGGCAACCGGTCTGGCAATTTTTGCGCTTAAATCACCGCTTGAAAAAGCCTTAAAAACCACTTAACCATCCGTACAATTTAATTCCTGCTGCAGTGCTTGCAAATCCAAAACCTCTATGGTTTTGCCCTGCACCGCAATTAATCCCTTACGGCTTAAGCGTTGCAAAATGCGCGAAAATGTCTCGGGCCGTACTGATAAGCGCGAGGCCAACACCTGTTTGGGGGTTTCCCAATCCAGGCTGTAACGCTTGACTGTATGATTGGGCGCTGATTGCAGCAGCAAGTGAATCACCCGCATACCGGCATTTTGCAGCGTCAATTGATCAATATCTTGAATAGCGCCATGCAACCGCCGGCTCATCCCACCCATTAAACTTAAACACAAGGCATTGGATTCTTGCAGCAGGCTTAAAAAAGTCGCCATCTCGATTCGCCAAAGCGCAGTATTCAGTACAGCTTTGGCACTGACTGGATAAGAATTAATTTTAAAAAACATCACCGCTTCGGCAAAGCTTTGCCCCGGCAGAATGATCTCTATCACTTTTTCCTCGCCGCTTGGCGAGAGCCGGTACAGCTGAATCTGTCCGTGTTTTAACACATAAAAATAACGCGCCGGATCGCCAAAATGGAACAAATGCTGATTTTCCTCCAGGGATAAGGGGTGCGTTGCCGCCAGCACCTTAGTAAATTGGCTATCATCCAAAACGGCAAATAAATAGTGTGCTCGTAACTGTGCAGCTGTGTCGATCGGCATAAAAAACCCGCTTGATTTAAGTCAAGGACACTGTAACGGCTAGCCGCTTATGCTGGCAACCACTTTACGACACTTACATCCAACCAGGAGACACTATGTTTTGTTATCAATGCGAACAAACCACCCGTTCAGATGCCGGCAACGGTTGCCATACCGACAAAGGTGTTTGCGGTAAAGACGACACCACCGCCGATTTGCAAGACCTGATGATTTACGGCCTGCAAGGTATCGCGCAATATGCCAAACGCTTACGACAAGCCGGCCAGCCACAAACACAAGCGGATGAATTTATTCTATATGCTTTGTTTACCACGTTAACCAACGTCAATTTTAATGCCAATCGCTTTGTGCAATTAATCAAGGAAACTGCACATTGGCGCGATCAGTTAAAAACCCAATACGCAGCACATGATCCGGAAAGTACAGCGGTACTGACGGCCGGCCCGGCACAATGGCAACCGGCCGCCAGCCTGCCTGGTCTATTGATTCAAGCCAAAGACGCTGCTATTAATCTAGACTTACAGGATCTAGGCGCAGACATTATCGGCCTGCGGGCAATGCTGCTGTACGGCGTTAAAGGCGCGGCCGCCTATGCTTACCACGCCTTAATGCTGGGTTATCGTGACGAAGTGATTAATGCCGGTTTTGAAGATGCGCTGGATTTTTTAGCGACACATCCCAGCAATGCCGATGAGTTATTAAATTGGAGTCTACGCATCGGTGAATTAAATTATAAAGTCATGGCAATGCTAGACGCCGCCAATACCGGCAATTTCGGTGCGCAACAAATCAGCTCGGTTAATCTTGGCGTGGTAAAGGGTAAAGCCATCCTGGTCAGCGGTCATGATATGCACGATCTGGCGCAATTGCTGGAACAAACGCAAGGGCTGGGCATTAATGTTTATACGCACGGTGAAATGTTGCCGGCGCACGCCTATCCAAAATTAAAAGCCTATCCGCATTTAGTGGGTAACTACGGTAGCGCCTGGCAGAATCAGCATTTGGAATTTGCCAGATTCCCCGGCGCTATTTTAATGACCTCAAATTGTTTAATCGAACCCGACAATAGCTATCGGCAACGCTTGTTTACCGCCGGGCCGGTCGGTTGGGCGGGGGTCAGACATATCAACGATAGCGATTTTTCACCGCTAATTGAAGCCGCTCAGGCAATGCCGGGTTTTAGGGAAGATAGCCCTGAAAAATTGATTACCGTTGGCTTTGGTCGCGACACCGTGCTGAGTGTTGCGGATAAAGTGATAGCGGCAGTAAAAGCCGGCGCTATTTCGCATTTTTTCCTGGTCGGCGGTTGCGATGGCGCGGCGCCGGGGCGTAATTATTTTACTGAAGTAGCTGAACTAGCCCCGGCCGACACAGTGATTTTGACACTGGGCTGCGGTAAATATCGTTTTAACAGCCACGATTTTGGTACGATAGACGGTATTCCGCGGCTGTTGGATATGGGCCAATGCAATGACGCCTATTCAGCCATTCAAGTAGCGTCCGCATTGGCAAAAGCCTTTGATTGCGGGGTGAATGATTTACCTTTGTCATTGATGATTTCCTGGTTTGAACAAAAAGCGGTAGCGGTTTTATTAACCTTATTGTCGTTAGGCATCCGCGGCATCCGTCTTGGGCCAACTGTACCGGCGTTTTTAACCCCGGTTTTGCTGGCCAAACTCAGCGAAACATTTGATTTAAAAACCACCGGCAATGCCGCTGAAGATATTCAAAGCGCTATGCAAATGGCGGCCTAAATTTAAGGAGTGTATTAATGCCTGAATATCAAATTACCCTAACCAGCCGCGATGGCCGGCAACTAAACTTTAATTGCGCCGCTGGCTGCGATGTAGTCAGCGCTGCAGAACAAGTTAACATTAAATTACCGTCGTTATGCCGAGACGGTGGCTGCGGTGCTTGTTTGGGGCATTGCGATTCAGGCGAATACACATTGGGCCAGTATAGTGCAGGAATGTTGTCAACTGCCGCCGCCGCACAAGGCGATGTGCTGTTATGCAAAACATATCCCCAAGGCGATTTACAGATTAGCGCACCCTATGACTATGCGCATATTCAATTTGGCAGACAACAAGCCCGTCAAGCCGTGATCACCGGTTTGGCGCAAATTGCCCATCGCACGGTACAGCTTAATTTAAGCTGGCTGGATCAACAAGCGGATAAAGCCGTCCAATTTGAACCTGGGCAGTGCATGGAATTAGAAATTCCTGATACCGGCATCCGCCGCGCTTATTCCTTAGCCAATACCGCGAATTGGCGTGGTGAGTTGGAATTTTTGATTCGCTTGCAACCGGAGGGGCAATTTTCCAATTATTTACGTCAGCAAGCCGCAGTCGGCCAAGTATTAAATATTTATGGGCCCAGCGGTGCTTTTGGCTTACAGCCCAACAATGTTAATCCGGCCATATTGATTGCCGGCGGCACCGGCTTGGCGCCGTTTTTATCGATGCTGCGCCGTTTGGCGGAATGGGGCGAAGATAGACCTATTCAGCTGTTGTTTGGGGTGAATCAGGAAAATGAGCTGTTTTATCAGGATGAATTACAACGCCTGCAAGCAAAATTACCCAGCCTAAACATTACCTATTGCGTTTGGAAACCGCAACAGGATTGGTCCGGCGGCTTTGCCGGTACGCCTGCCGATGCTTTGCAGCTGTATTTAGCAAAGCATCCTGATCAATACGATATTTATTTATGCGGCCCGCCGTTATTGGTGACGGCAGCGGTACAGATAGCACTTGCTCAAGGTATTGCTGAAGAGCGGGTTTTTTCTGAAAAGTTTGGGTAGCCCGTAGCCGCGATTAGCACCAACGTAATCGCGGAAATTAAGTGACCAGCCAACCTTTTCGAGAAACTAAGCCAGCATAAATCGCCTGTTACTAATATTGCCGTTGTGAGAAACCTTGGAATGACCAGTGACCAGGGTACTCATTCCTACACGGGCTTGAGTCAAGTCAATGATGTCGTACAGAGGCAGTTGGCTTTGCTGTCATTGATAATCAAAAAGCTACAGTTAATACCTCAACTAAGTTATTTTTTCAAACATTTTTAAGCGCGATTGCCCTGAAGAATTAGCTAGTATGTTGCATTTTCATCTATTATTTATCACAATGACACTTATTGCCATTGTGACATTCATGCGAGGGATTTATGTCCACCCACACTATCGATACCCCGAACGCTAGGCGATTGATTGAGGCCGCCGCGATTCGCGGTGCTGCCATTGTCGGCCAACCCGGCGGTTGGTGCGTGATGCTTAAAATCGGGATGAAAGAAACGCCTCTTGGTACCCAGCGTACGGATAAGCCGCGCACATGGAGCAGTCTCGATGGCTGTATGCAGTATTTGCGTGACGAGCTCAACATCACTAAGGTAGATGGCATTGATGCCAGTCACTACAGCGCCGCCACTATTTACCGCAAGCGCCGAACCGATGCATCCGAACGGATGAAGGCCGCGCATGAAGCCGCCGCCTATCGGGAATGGCTAAGCCATGAGGTGCAGGCCTCGATTGATGACCCAGAGCCTAATATAACGCATGAGCAAGTGATGGCCCAAGCCCAAGCTATCATCGACAAGGCTAATGCCAAGTAATGTACGCGATTGAATGGCGACCACAGGCCAGTGCGGATTTGTTGGGAATCGTGGCGCACATTGCCGCCGATAACCCTTCTGCCGCACAGGCGCTAAAAAACGATATTGAGGGCAAGGTATTAGGGTTAGCCGAGTTTCCCAAACTTTATCGGCCAGGACGCATTAAAGGCACGCGAGAGTTGACGACCCACCCAAATTACATTGTGATTTATCGGCTTGTCGGCAATGTCGTTGAGGTGCTACGCGTTAAACACGCGGCGATGCGTTGGCCTTGAGGGCGGTAAAATCACAAATGGTCATGGATAGTCAAAAAACAAGACCCAACCTTGTTGGTGACACCTTGTTGGCTATTAGTTTTTATGCGTTCTCGCATCCCTCAGCATAGGATACGCACTATATAATGACCACATCCTGTGCATCATGCCAGCAAAATATTTACTTTAGTTCACTTATAAGTTAACATGACACTTGCTCTACGGCGACTAAAAATTGAACATTTCTGCTCAAACCAGAAAAGCCCGCTTGTAGACCCCGCAGATGCTTTTAAAGTTTACGGAATTGTGGAAAACCGAACAAATGACCTTGTCTTTGAGGATCTTCGCTCCCTAAGCAATGAAGCAGATAAAAAAAGCGCGCGAACAGCCTTAATTAAACTATTAAAACATGCCGAAAATGGGCCGCCATTAGAGAAATGTTTTGATAGTAAGCAGTGCCATCCAATTCATCAGTTTTTACACCAAAATGATAATATAAAAATATGGCGATTATGGTTGGCAGGAGTTATACGCATTTGTTTTATTTATTTGCCTAGCAATAGAATCGTTATTTTAAACATATTGCCAAAAAGACAAGATAGCATAACAAAAAGCCAAAAGGGTAATTTGGAGAATTTAGCCTTAGATATCCTGGCTCGTGATAAACAAAGTTTGTTATCTGTGTTGGAGGAAAAATCATGAGCAACCAAATGACTGTTTGCGTAACTGAAAATAAGCTTCCTACCCCTCAGGATTATCGTGATCTATTCGCTGACATTGAGCCTTTAGAAGCCTTTGATATTAAAAAAGAAGAATTGGCGGCACAACTGTCAGCTCTTCTGGCGCATACAGATACATCAAGATCTGAATTCGCAACATTAGCTCATTGGAAAAAAAGCCGAGTAACTGCGCTCCTTAATGGTAACGGAAACCCAACATTTAAAACCTTATGGGAATTTGCCAGTTTTCTAGGGTACGAAGCTGATTTACATTTTAGATTACCTAGTGAAGCGCGAGCTTTAGAACCATGGAATAGCAAACAATTAACGCCTAATCCCATAGCAATACTCGATGCATTATCAGCTATAGATATTGAAATGCAATCGTCAGACGAAGTGTTTCATGATATGTTGAACGGTCATGATAGAAAGGCCTATTTTAGCATTAAACCTGACGAATACACTTGTTCGCTAATTGATATCTCAATGCCTATTACAGAATCATTACCACAGATAAGTCAAAAAATTACTATCAAAAAACAATATAAATTCGACATTAAAAATATTTGAATCTCATTATGTCAGAAAATAAAACCAACAATGAACCTATAATCCTGGAATCATCACACCCGTTATTGTATGCTGACAGAATTCTTAACTTCAGCACAGGCGCTACTATATCAAAGTTAATATTAGGAGTAGAGGTTGCTCCGGGTCAGTTTGCACCATCAGCAACTTTAGTTATACCTACATCTGCGATGCTGGATGCATTGATACACATTCAAAACTCTTACACTTCAAATTCTGATATCAAAGATAAACTAATCAAAGGTGCTGAAATACTAAAAACGCAATTTGAAAAACTGGGAGAGTAATTCCCTCCACAAACTAACATATCTGTTATTTTTTGTACGATGAATCATCAAGGCTTATTATAGCGAAGCGGTCGACGCCGATTTGTCAAGGAATTTTGGCAAAAGAACACCAAGGTGTTTTTGAGGTGATTCTTTCACAATCTCTGGCGCTAATCGCTGCTCCGCGGTCTCTCGATTTATTCCTCATACTTTCTTATTTCCTTTCTACGCAATTGATAATTATTCGAATCAACAAGATATAAAATATCTTGAAATTCATCTGTTTTTTTTGGATATTTTTCATTTAACTTTAGTTGAAATATTAGAACGAAACCTTCATCGCCCTCTCTAAGAATAACAACAAAGGTGTCAACAAAGGTGTAAAGTCTTGTCTTTTGCATTCTGCCTTTGGCAAAAGACAAGACTTGAACCTATTTTTCTAGCGCGGCTACCCGGGCGCAAACAATACGTTGCAAGTTGGGCTTGATCGGCTCAGGGTGACGGAATGGCGCCAATCCCACCGGACAAGCAAGACACTTTCAGTAAAATCCGTCAGCCAAAAAAACTACCGGGTTTCAATAGGTAAAGGCTTTGCCAAAAACAAAGCCATTACCCCCATCTCCAACCCATCTATCAGCGTGCAGGCCAAATATCGCCCAGCTTATTTCTTAATCCCACAGCTGTTAAAACCTAATATCGAATAAGGCGGGCACCAACCCAGTAAGCCGGTCAGCAACGGCACGGCACCCAGCCAACCCCAGACGCCAATCTGCTCGGTTGCAGCCAACCCCAGCAACAACAAGCCTACGGCGATACGAATAATACGATCAATATTACCTACATTGCGTTTCATGACGACTCCTCAAGTTTTTTTAGAGGCTTCATTAAACGACTGCGGCGATTAATTGTCAGTGACTTAAGTCACCAGTGGTGATTTTAAGCAGCGCATCACGGTCGTTAATATGGATGTGCTTATGCGATAAACAAAGATAGCCTTGTTGCTCCATGCGCCGCAATAAGCGGGTAATGACTTCTCTGACCGTGCCTAATTGCTCCGCCAAAGCTTGATGGGTAACCGTTAATTCGTCACCCTGTTGCAACAGAATGGCCGCCAACCGTTGATCCAGTTTTTGAAAGGCGACAGCCTCTACCAAAGCGGTTAAATCGCTCATGCGCTGTGCGAACAAGCCCAACACGTCTGCCCGAAACGCCGCCTGGGTCAGCCAGTTATCAAAGACGTTGGCCGGAACCAGCAAAAAATCGGTCGCACAACTACAAATGCCAGTAGCCAATAAAGGCTGTTGTTTAAACAGGCTGGCGGAAGAGACCAAACATAGCTCACCGGGGGCCACCCGATACAGCTCGATACTGCGGCCATCGACCGATTGCTGCATGACCTTAATTTCCCCCGCCAATACCAGCGGAAAGCCCTGGCAAAGCGCCCCGGCATTAAATAACACCTTACCGGCGGCGGCATGATGCGGCCCACAGGCCGCCGGCAGGGTATCAAAAGACGGGGATACCGTTGCCAAGCTGGGATAAAAAGCCAAAGGATTTAAGGTCATTAAACGCCCTCGACATTCAGTCGGTTATCCAGACGCAAACCAAAGTATCAAGCTTTAACATTACCACCATGCAAACCACATTCTTTCTTGGCGGCATCTTCCCACCACCAGCGCCCTGCTCTTTCGTGCTGATTGGGCAATATCGGACGGGTGCAGGGTTCGCAGCCTATGCTGATATAACCTTGACCATGCAGACTGTTGTAAGGTACCTGGTAGGCTTCTATATGATCCCAAACCTGAGCGGAGCTCCAGTTCAGCAAAGGATTGAATTTGATCAGCGATTTTTCCGGCGTGGAAAACGCTGTGTCCAGCTGCACTTCCGGTATATCACCTCGGGTATCCAAGCTCTGATCTTTACGCTGCCCGGTAATCCAGGCGTCCAGCGTGGCTAATTTGCGCCGCAAGGGTTCAACTTTACGGATCGCGCAGCATGGTTGATGACCGTCTTCATAAAAACTAAACAAACCTTTTTCGCTAACGAAGCTGTCCAGTAACTCCCGGTCCGGGCTCAATATCTGAATCGCCACCCCGTAATGCTTACGCACCTGCTCGATAAATTGATAGGTTTCAGGATGCAAGCGGCCGGTATCCAAGGAAAATATTTGAATATCCGGGCGAATTTGTAAAGCCAGATCAATCAGCACCACATCTTCAGCACCGCTAAAAGAGATGGCGATATTACTAAAATTGGCCAATGCCGCTTTCAGGATGGTGCGCGGATTTTTGCCTTGTAATTCGGCTTGTGTGCCGGAAAGATCGAATGCGGTCATAGATTATTGGCTTTGGGTAAAATATTTATGTAAAAATTCATCAAAATTCAAACTGTCTTTGGCTTCTATCGCGGCTTGACGCTTTAATGATGCCGCCGCCATCTCGACAAACTGCTGCTGGCTTTTCTCTTCCAACGGTTGTGCCAAAAAATATTGTTTATGCAACGCAGAGGTATTGCCGGCAAAACAGCCAAACTCTTGGGCACTTTCTCTCATACAAGCCATAATCCGAGCCGATGGCGTCAGTGCCGGATTATCCACCATGGCCAACTGCTGTTGCAGCGCCAACTGGTAAGGCCGATCAATACTGCCTTGATCCAGCAAGGCGCAAATCGGCTGCATAGTATGCAAAATTTGCTGCGCCCAATCGTGCAGACTGATGGCTTCGCCATTTTTGTTAAGCATTAAACCGGGTTTGCGGCCCTGATTAGCCACCAACAGCTGGTTGCTGTTATTGATTTGAAACTCTTCATCACCTTGCTGTGGGCTATCATGCAACAGACAGTTCAATAAAAAGGCTTCAATAAAACGCGCCGTGCTTTCTTCTATTCCTATCGGATTGAACAAATTTAAATCCAGCGAACGCATTTCCACATATAACACCCCGCGTCGTTTTAAGGCCAAGGTGGGCTTTTCGCCGGACTTGGCGATTTGCTTGGGACGCATAGTGCTGTAAAATTCGTTTTCAATCTGCAAAATATTAGCATTGAGCTGCAGATACTGCCCATCCACCTTAACGCCGATGTTTTCATACTCGGGAAACGGCGTATTAATGGCCTCGGTAAGGCTTTGCACATAACCTGCCAACGAGTTGTAATCAATCTTCAATCCGGCCTGATTTTTGCTTTTATAACCTATATCACTCATCCTCAGCGAAGTCGCATAGGGATGGTAAACGGTATGGACGTCAAATTCTTCAAAATCATCCATCAACTGCGGACGGCTGTTAAAAAAGCTTTTACAGATCGCTGGCGATGCGCCAAATAAATACAATATCAACCAGCCTTGGCGCTGAAAGTTTCTGATCAAGCCGAAATAGGAATTGGAAATAAATTCTTCTAAGCTACAATCCGGGCCGTTATTTTGATACAGCACCGGCCACAGCGCTTCCGGCACCGAATAATTAAAATGTATCCCGGCGATGGCTTGCATGGTGCGCCCGTAACGCCGCCATAAGCCTTTGCGGTAAACAGTCTTCATTTTGCCGATATTAGAGCTGCCGTATTGGGCGATAGGTACGCTCAAATCGCCATCGATACCGCAGGGCATACTGGTAGCCAACAGCATTTCTTCATGCAGATGCGGATAAACGAACTGATGAATCTGGTGCATATAGGCCAAGGTTTGCTTGATGTCGGCAAAGGGCGGCGTGATAAACTCCATCAACGCTTCCGAATAATCGGTGGTGATGTAAGGATGGGTCAATGCCGAACCCAAAGCGGCAGGATGCGGCGTTTGCGCAATCAGGCCATGGTCACTAAGCCGCAGGCTTTCTTTTTCTATGCCTTTTAAGCCGGTTTTGAGCAAATGATGTTGATTAAGATCAATTAGCCCTTGCAGACTACAGGGTAAGACGCTGTGTTGATAGTTCATGGTGGTGAGCTGGTGCTCATAGCTTCCGATATATTAATCGGCTATTATAAGGGCTGCCGCTGATTTGTTGAACTATATGGGCGTTTTCGATAACGACAAATCATAATGACATGACAACAACCGCCTGATGACAGTACGGCATCTGGATGAGGCGTTTACATCAAAACTCTCAATGCCGCCGCTAAAGCTACCTCTACACCTCGTTTCAAAACATATCCTGAAACCTCTACCGATGCCGCTGTATCAATGTTTTTAACTCCAGCTTGTAGATCATCATGATTTTCTGATAGTAAGCATTCTAAACTGAAAACAGCAGTCGATCACGCTGATTGAGTCTGGCTCGATACAAATTGTCAGCCACCTTTTTAACCTCAGCGGATTTAAAATCGTCAGCTTCCAGATATTTTTGCAGTTTGGCAAAACCGGGTATTGTTTTGGGATCAAGTTCGTTGTAAATCAAAATCTTCATAGCTTTAAACCCAGCAGGTGGATAACTTGCGGTAAATCTGTCTATTGTAGATGGTGCTAAAGGGCGGTGTCTTAAGTTTTATAGGGTAAATGCCTTGTGCATAAGGATTTTGAAAAGATTTCCACTGTTTATCAGTGGACATGATCGTTACGCCGCTCAGAATTGCCGACTGCTAACACTATAAGATTGGAAAAATCGGTAGGATGTGCCAACCAACGGGCGGCGCATCAGGGTAGCCGGCAAATTGAAAACAAATCTATATCCTTGAGTGTTTTTACCGTTAACTTTACCAAATGCCCAGGGAAAACCGTTGCTGTTGGAAGTCATCTATTTTATAAATTGCGGAGATTCAGATAAACTTGATATTATCCCAAACGAATAGCCTATAGGATGCTGCCGCCTAACGTCGGCAGCATCCTATAGGCTTTGCGTATCAGGTTATACGCTACCCCCCACACCCACTCACGCCATTCTTAACATCGCTAACGGTACACTTTCCAAACCCAATAACATCGGTCGTTAAAATAGTCACGCTGGATTTCTGCTTGCCGCCGGCCTGATCATTATCGCCACTATTATCGGACGTAGTAGTTTGCGCACCGGCCTTACTGGCACCGGCAGCGGCGCTGTCGGCTCCAGCCAAGCCTACCGGCGGGGCGACGGCGGTGGGTACGCCGACGATGGTGCCGGTTGCGGAGATATTGGACTGACCCAATACCGTTACCGCGGCAATCACAACAACCAAGGGAGTAGAGAGCAGGCTTGCGCCTGCCCTCTACTCTACCCTTTTTCGTTCTTAATTCGGATGATGCAGATGGTGCATATGATGCATGGACATGGCGTCATCACCGTGATCGCGCAACTGAGCATCAAACCACTGATGCACGGCGGCTATCAGTTTACTGTCCTGGCTGCTGAAGGTAAGACTGGCGCCGGTAGCTTCCTCGGCATAATCTATCTTGATACTATCCGGCTTAGCGGCTTTTAACTGCGCCAGCCCCGGCATATCTGCGCCATGTATGGCTGTCGGGCCGGAATAATCGCCCTGCCTGAATTGAACCGCCAATTGCCCAAGGTGCCGGCGGATTAATTGAATTTGCTCTTGGTCTTCCGCGTTTCTGACCACCACCCGTTGAATGCCGCCGGTATCGGTTTTGCTGAATTGATGCAGAGTCTTTGGTAAGGAAAACGGCATTACCTGGGCGCCGCGTTCGGCTATCTCGGCTTGTCTGGCGTCATTTTCGGCAAGTAATTGCTGACTAAGCAGCAGCAAAGCTAAGCTAATGAGCGTAATTGTTCGGTTATTGTTCATTTGTCGTTATGAAAGGTGAAATGGCATAACTAAGAGTTTCGGCACCTATTCAGCGCAGTCTTTGTTCAATGCGATTGATTCTATGCTATCCAAGCCGTTAACCACCTTGCCGGCTGTGGGCTTTAAATTGATGCGCCGCCTGTTGGTTGGCACATCCTACCTTTTGATGTCGCCATTCCACGGTGATTGTTTTTCAGCTCTCAAGAACCATGTTTAATCGTTTTGAAATATCAATAATCTGCAAGTAGTGTAGCTAACTGGATAGAAATGCACATCCTTGTGCAATTTATCTCCATAACTGTCACCAAGCTTATCGTAACGATAAACCTGATTTTGCGACTAACGACTTTATTGCGCCAACTGTACGCTGGTAGTCCAGGTTGTTACGCCGTCAGCTTCTGTACCACCTTGGTTCGCTACCGGAATCACACAGGCATTAGGATTACCTGTGCTGTCCAGCTTGCTGTATGGTGTTACCGGGTTGCTTTCTGGAGTACTCCAAACCAGCGGCGGCGCAAAACCGTTATCAACCAAGGCTACATAACCGGCCTGACCAAAACTTTGGTTGCTTAAAGTGCCGTTACGGGAAGCAATGGTAGAAGGCAACATACTATACGAAGCAATCGCGTTTAAAGCTGCAACGGTATTAGCATCGGTGGTATTCCATGACAAGGCAAAGTGACCAATTAAACGGTAATGATTCAGATAAGCTTCTTCGCCGGTTGGTAAAAACCCGTCATGGCCAATAAAGCGATAATGCGCTGAGTTGTTGGCGTTACGCTCAGTGGATTGCACGCTGATTGCCCATTGGTTACCGTGCGCTACGCTGGTTGCCGGCGGTTGCTGCGAAATAGTAGTATTAGATGTGCCGAAATAACCGTTGGTACCATCGTTAAAATCGCCCAAACATTTATCAACCGCACCTAAACTGGTGGCATAAACCACGTTACTAGCCGCTTTATTAGTCACTAAGCGTGGTGAAGTATTACCCAAACAAGGATATTGCAGAACATTGGCTAACAAAGCCACCTGTTGGCCGGCGCCAGGTTCGCGGCGGCAAATATGCACAGTGGTATCGCGCGGAGTAGTCAAGCCTCCCACGCCGGCAGCTATGCCGGCTGTTACCACTTGCGCCAAATTTTCGCTACTGGTTACCTGAAACTGGCTCCAATCGGTAATCTGTCCGCTGAAGATACTAACCAATTGTTCTTTCGACAGGCTTGGTACGCAGGCAGCTGTCTCATTGCCCACTGAATTGGTATTAGTAGTGGTGCTGGTGCCGCTAACCGTGGTGGTTGTCAAACAGCTGCTGGGCAACATGCCGGCAACGATTTCCGCATACTGCAAGGCATTACGCAACTGCAAGGTAACCGGGGTACCGATAATATGACCGGCAATGGCCACATAGTTTTGGATTTGGCCTTGTAAGATGGCCGAAGTCGCAGGAGCGACGTTATCACTAGCGTAAAACACATCAGGCGTCACATCGGAAGTTGCGGCTGTAGCACTGATGCCGCTGGTAACGGTAGGGCAATTGTAGTTATATTGGTAGGTGGCGCCGCCTGAAGAATAAGAACCATTACCAAAAGTACAGGCGGCTAAGTCGGCATAAGAAATATAAGTTAATTTAGTGCCGTGCGCGACCGCATCCAGACCTACCCCAGAAGCGCCCAGACGACGTCTGGAAATCAATAGTTTGCTGCGATAGTTATTGCTGGCATCGCCGGTGGTCAAACCGGGAATCAAGGTGGCATTGGTATAACAGTAGATTGCCGAATAGTTGTCGTTGATACCACCTTCAAAATAAATATGGGTGGTGGTAGCGCTATCACTATTGGTGGCAGTAGGCAACGCATTTTGCTCGCACACTGCGTTTGCAACCGTCGCATTGTTTACTAAGAACCCAAAAGCCGGATCATTGGCTTGCGATCCTGGAATATACAGCGTCAAATCTGGAGCGCCATCTGCTGCGGTCAATGCCCAAGCATTGCTGCTTGCGACCAAAGCCAATGCCACAGCATTCAGGCGAAAATTAAAAACTCTTTTGCTCATGGTAATTACCTAAATAAATATAATAATAAGATCGATTAAAACTGTGATGGCAGAAAACCTCGGCTCCCATTAGGTTAAGAGCATAAGCATTTTTGCGACCACTGATGTACATTAAACAGCTGACGACGACTTACGTTTTTGCAAACCCAGCATGCTCATCAAACCGCCTAAAAATAACCAAACAGCTCCCGGCACAGGAACCGCCGAGACGTTGGATGTCCAATTTAAGTAATAATTGCTGCCGCTTTGGCTGATCGAGAAATATCCGGTGGAATCAGTCAGCGACACGGCAGTGCTGCCGGTTCCAGGAGAGGCCCCGGTGGTATGGTAATAGACAGCGGTTAATTCATCGACGCCGCCACCGCCGAATATAGTGCTGTGATTGGTGCTGGGCGAACCTTGGCCGGTACCCCAATCGCCGGATTGATCGACAAAATAGCCGGACTGCGCACTGGTAAACACTTCCTGACCGCCGGCATTAGCCACCGTCTGAAAATACCCCTGCACAATGTTCTGATTCTCAAACATATAGATATATTCTGGTTTGATGGTTTGCTTGGTCGAACCGGTTTGAAAGGTTTCCAGCAAAGAATCATTGGTGATACCGGCAGGTGGGGTCACCCAATTTTCGGCAGCCAAATTGAAGGTAATGGGATTACCGGCTGCCGCAAAACTGGAAAACTGCGAATCAAGATCCCAAGTGTAATTGGTAGAACCGGCCGCCGACCAAAATGACTGAATATCTAGATTTAAATCAACAGCATAAGAGTCTTGGGCAATTGGATCCCAAGCCGTAAAAACCAGATCCGTGGTATTACCGTTGGTCAGTGCAACCGGGGTCAGATCCGCTTGCGCCATGTTAACGCCACTTGCCAATAAAACACCCAGGGCTAGTTTGCAATATATACTTGCCTTACTCATGTTTACACCTCAATTTCATAAATCACCTCATGACGGGCACTGCCCGGTTAAATTAAAAAGCTATCAGCGTTCTACCATTCATCCCTAAGCCGATCTGCCGCAAACCGCCTAAGCAATTCAACCGGAGCCGCACTTCGATATATCCCTTTAGCAATAACGTACTCTATTTTTTAGCGTTAGGTCAATCACTTTATAACGAATTTATTGTTTCTGCATAAGCAACAGTATTGCAAAAATAGCGCAATAATCTGATTTAAATTCGAGTTTTCAGCAAAAATTTACAAATCCCATACCTGTCGTTAGTGACATCACTTGCTAACGACAATATACAATGATATATATCGAGACACTCAAAAAACTTTTAACATAGGCTGCCATGCGGAAATTTCGACTCACCGCGATTCCTGCACCAAAACATGAGATGCTCAACCGCAAGCGCGGCGGCAAGCGTTTGCAGGAAATCGTTTTATTAGTCATGTCCTGCTTACCGTGTGCATCGGCTGAGAATTTTGAGCTGCCGGTATCCCCTAATCCGGTAGGAGCAAATTCTGATCTGGCCAGCCCCAACCTGCACCCCGGCGTTGACGTGGGTTACGCCACCGGCCAATACAACAACGATAACCATACCTTAACCATTACCCAAACGACACCCTCCGTAATTCTGGATTGGAACAGCTTTAATATTGCCGCCGGCAATACCGTGCAGTTCAAACAACCCAGCAGCACATCTGTTGCTTTAAACGATATTCATCAACAGGATGCCAGCCAGATTTTCGGGGTATTAAAAGCTAATGGTCAGGTTTATCTGGTTAACAACAACGGCTTTGTATTTGGTTCTCATGCCTCGGTTAACCTCAATAGCCTGATCGCCACCACGCTTAACATTACCGATGCGGTGTTTCAGCAAGGCATAACAAACGTAGTAAACTCGACTGCGCCCACTACTAATACCGCCGGCAATACCACCACCAGCGCGGTAGCGGCTTTAACCGGCGATGGTTCAGTGTATTTAAAAAATGGCGAAAAAATCCAGATTTTGGTTGAAAAAGATGCGGTGATTAATGCAGCCGATACCGGCCGGATATTACTGGCGGCGCCGCAAGTGGAAAACGATGGCACGATCACCGCGCCGGACGGCCAAGTGATTCTGGTCGCGGCTACCGATAAGGTGTATTTGCAAGAATCCAGCACCAGTGATCTGCGCGGTTTACTGGTCGAAGTAAAAACCGGCGGCGATGTTAAAAATCTCGGCACTATTTTGACTGACCGCGGCAACACCACAATGATGGGCTTTGCCGTCACCCAACAAGGCATCATCTCTGCCAGCAGCTCGGTGGCGGTTAACGGCAGCGTTAGATTACTGGCCAGAGAAGGCGCGCAACTGGTTTCCAATTCCAATAACAGTACCGCCAATTATTTATTAGAACCGCTCAGTACCACGCGCAGCAGTAATTTGGGGGATGGTTTAGGCACTCAGGCTAAAGTGACATTGGCGCCCGGCAGCAGCACCAGCGTCACGCTGGATGACTCCGGCGGCACTGCCAGCAGCGGACAAGTCCAACCGCAATCACTGGTGGATGTGGAGGCGGGTTATATTGATATGCAAAACGGTGCAAAAATCGTCGCGCCCGGCGGTCAGGTTGATCTGATTGCCAGTGCTACGCCCACCAACAGCAATGCGGTTTTTCCTGCCGCCGCTATGCCGTCCACGGTAACAAGCACCAGCAACAACAGCCGCGTCCTACTGGAAACCGGCAGTTTGATTGATGTATCCGGCATCCAAAATGTCACGCTGCCGATGTCCAGCAACATCATTAATCTTACGCTGTACAGCTACGAGCTACGCAACGATGCCATCCAAAAAAACGGCCTGCTTTACGGCCAAAACGTCTATGTTGACACCCGTTTAGGTACTTCGCTGGCAGATGTTTCCGAGGCAGAAGCCAGCCGGCAATATTCCGTGGAATATCGTAACAGCAATGCCGGCACCGTTAATCTTTACTCAGAAGGCGATGTCATCGTCCAGAAAGGGGCCAATATCAATATTTCCGGCGGCTCGCTGGATTATCTTGGTGGAGTAATTCCGGTTACCGAGTTAATCGGTCAAGGCGGGCTGTACACGATGGCCGATGCCAACCCCAATTTGGTTTATCAGCAAATTTTTAACAGCAATTATTATCAATCCGGTTATCACCAAGGCATGAACGCCGGCACGGTCAATATCAGCAGTCGTGATTTACTGTTGGACGGCAATATTCAGGCATCTACCGTCGCCGGCCAATTTCAACGCAGCGCCGCCAGCTTAGCCACCGGCGGCCAGTTGAACATAGACACCACCTGGACCGGCATCCAGCAACAGGATGTCATCATTCAAAACAGCCAGACCTACACCCCCACTCCCACAGGTGCAGTACAAAGCCCGCTGTACTTAAGTAATGCCTTATTCAACGATGGCCTCAGCGGACTAACCTTAAAAACCGGCGGCAACTTAAACCTAAGCCAAAACACCGTTTTACAGCTGCCCAACTTTGCCGATTTAAGCCTACAGGCCGGCAGTATTGATATTGAAGGGCAAATTATCGCGCCCAACGGTGCGGTAAAACTGGCCACCAACGGCTATATCAACGCTGCCGAGGCGCTCAGTGGTCAGATACTACTCGGGGCAAACGCCGACATCAACACCAGCGGCTTATGGGTGAATGATGTACTCACTAACCTGCAAGGCAATACTCCCGGCAACGCCTTAGCCATCAACGGCGGCAATATCAGTATTCAGGCCCAAGGCAATCTACTGTTAAGCGCAGGAGCCAGCCTGATGGCCAATGGCGGTGCCTGGTTGCAAGACTCGGCAAAACTCACCGGCGGTAAAGCCGGTAATATCAGCTTAAGCACAGTGGGCAATAATCAAAACACCCAACTGCAGCTGAATGCCGACTTGTCTGCTTACGGACTAAGCAGCGGCGGCAGTTTGAGTATCTCTGCCAACAATATCAACGTTGCCGATTCTTTTACCAATCAAGTCAATAGCCCCTACACGTTAGACTTAACCGCCAGCCGGCTGGAAACCGGCGGCTTCAGCAATTATAACCTGACCGCCAATGCCGGCAATCTGAGCATTGCCGCCAATACCACGCTTAACTTGCAACAAACTAACTGGCTATTGGACAGCAATGCCATCAACAGCCCCAGCAGCAACCACTTCAGCAACCTGACTTATACTGAGCTGTTACCGGAAAACCAGCGTACGCCGGTTGATTTAACCCTGACGCTGAACCAGAATGGCACGATAGGCGGCTATGTGAATGATAGAAGCATCAGCATCGGCCAAAATGCCGTGATTAACGCTGATCCGGCTGCCACATTAACCTTAAACTCTGACGCCAATATCGCTGTAGCCGGCGCCCTGAATGCACCCGGCGGCACTATCAATTTAAGCATAACCGACAGCCAACCAGGCTATAACCCAAATCAGGCGATAGTGCTGGCGCAGAACGCGCAATTAAATGTGGCCGGCACCACGGTGCTGACCCCCAATAACGATAATCTGTTGTTGGGTGATGTGCTGGCCGGCGGCGCAGTCAATCTGACCGCAAACCGCGGCTATATTTTGATGGACACCAGCAGCAGTATCAATGTCTCAGGCAGCAATGCCACGCTGGACATCGTCAATACCAGCGGAGATTCCCGGCAAAACATCGCTTCCAATGCCGGCAGCATTAATTTGACTGCCGCAGAAGGCATGGTGTTGCAAGGCAGTTTTCAGGCCCAGGCCGGTAGCGGCCAGACTGCCGCCGGAGCGGGTTCGGCGGCGGCCGGCGGCAGCCTGAGCATCATCATGAATGCGCAAAACACTCAACAGCAAGATGATTACACCTTTCCTACCAACAGCCGCAACATTGATATCAGCCAACTGCCGGTCAGCGTACTGAGTTCGGCGCAAATTGCCGGCGGCGTGATTCCGACTACGATTAACGGACTAGCTTATATTTCCAGTCAGCAAATCAGCCAGGCCGGTTTTGACAGCCTGAAGCTGGCGACACTGGCAATACCGCAGCCCACGCCGCTGGAAGAACCACAAGAAGGCGCCATTATTTTCAACGGCGATGTCAGTTTAGCGCTAAAACTCAATCTGGTGCTGGATACCCCTTGGATAGGCCATACCTGGAATACGGCTAACGACACCGGGCAGGTAACACTAAGCAGCGATATGTTTACGCTGGGTTCCAGCCTGAATCAAACGCCGCTTGACAGCCTCAACAACCCAACCACCGCCTACAATAACGGCACAGCGGCGGACTTAACCGTTACCGCCAACCAGATCACCCTGCAAGGCGCCAGCCTGATCAACGGCTTTGCCGATACCCGATTAAACAGCAGCAACGACATCAACCTGATCGGCGTCACTAATCCCAACCCCGGCATCAGCCTGGCACAAAGTCTGATCGGTAGTTTAAGTCTGACCGGCGAGCTGGATTTAAGCGCCAGAGAAATTTATCCCAGCACCCTCAGCCAATTCAGCATCAGCATAGACAGCAGCCTGAGTCCAAACGGCGTGATTAATATTCTGCCGGCCACCGCGGCGGCTGAGACGCCGTTATCGGCGGCAGGTCAATTAACCATCAGCGCCCCCACCATCAACAGCAGCGGCAATTTACTGGCGCCGTTCGGTAACATTACCCTCAGCGCGACAAACTCTTTAAATTTGCTGCCCGGCAGTTTAACGTCAGTCAGTGACAGCAGTCAGACCTTCATCCCTTTCGGACAAACCCAGGGCAGCGGCGAATACTGGACGTACAATATTTTAACCGATCAAAACATCATTACCGGCACCCCGCAGAAAGCCATTACCCTGAGCGCCCCGAACATTAATCTGCAAACCGATTCCGTAGTCAACCTAAATGGCGGCGGCGATTTATTGGCTTATGAACTGGTGCAAGCTCCCGGTGGCAGCATTGATTATCTCAACCCCAGTTATCAACAAAGCTACGCCGTTTTACCCACCTTAAATTCCGGCTTTGCGCCTTATGATTATCTGGAGTTTCCGGGTTCCGGCGTTAGTTTAGGTGAAACGGTATATCTGAGTGCTAATGCCTCAGGGCTTGCCGCCGGCAACTATGTGCTGCTGCCTTCTTATTATGCTTTATTGCCCGGTGCATTTTTAGTCACGCCGATTGCCGGCTCCGACAACATGGCCGCCTATACCACCACTAACTTAAGCGATGGCGCAACGGTAGTGTCCGGCTATCTACACACCATGGACAGCAATGTCTCATCCAGTCTGTGGTCTGGTTTTGAAATACAACCCGGCCGAGTGGCCACCGAATATTCACCGTATCAACTCAGCTATGCCAGCCAGTATTTTGCCGCTAATACCTCGGCCGGCTCCATCGCTTCCTTACCGGCTGATGCCGGCAACCTGAGCCTGCAAACGCAATTAAGCTTAAATTTAGCCGGCGAAATTTACGCCACCGCAGCAGGCGGCGGTTTGGGTGGACAATTGGATATTAGCGGTGATAATTTTCTGATCAGCAATCAAACCGGCACCGCCCCTAGCGGTACTTTAACGCTTAACGCCAATGCCTTAAACAAACTCGGCGTAGATAGTATTTTAATCGGCGGCAGCCGCTCCCGCTCCAGCAGCGGAACGCGCTTAACCGTGAGCGCCCAAACCGTAGATGTGGCCGCATACGTCGATTTACACGCCCCGGAAATTATTCTGGCCGCAACCGGCAGCATTAATGTAGCCAATGGCACCGAGATTAGCGCAACCGGCAGCCTAAACCGCACAGACAGTGTTCTGACCATTGCCAACGCCAGTGAAACCAATACCGATGGCGCCTTATTACGGGTTTCCAGCGCCGGCGCAGCCACTGTGCTTAGAACAGGCGCCGACAGCAACAACGGTGACCTGACTTTGGCGGCCGGCTCGGAATTGAGCAGCAGCGGCTCTATCCTACTGGATGCCGACCAAACCGGCAGTTTGCTGGGCAATATCGCCATGACGCAAGGCCAATTAACTTTAAGCGGTAATCTAATCACGCTGGGCGGTGCGGCCAACCCTAATACCGGTTTTCAGCTTTCCGAAAGCACTTTAAACCAATTGCATGTCGATAATCTAATCTTAGATAGCGCTGGCGCCATTAATATAGCCGGTGCCATCAATCTACAGTTAAACAATTTAACCCTGGATAGTGCCGGTATCGTCGGCAACCTCGCCGCCGGTCAAACAGCACTGATCAATGCCAACAGCATTACCCTGCAAAATACCGGTAGCAATAGCGCTAGCGCAGCCCCGGCTATATCCGGCCAGGGTCAATTACAACTGCAAGCCAATACAGTTTTGACGCCGGGTACGGCTAACAACACGTCTGCAGGCGAAAATGGTAGTTTAACGCTGGGCACAGGTAACTACAGCCTGAGCGGGTTTAGCCAAATCAACCTGAGCGCCGCCAGCCGTTTAACCGACAACGGCAACAGCAATATCAGCGTTGCCGGCAATTTAAACATAGCCACGCCGATCTGGAACGCCGCAGCCGGCGCCGACAGCTCGCTGAATCTGCCTAACGGCAATCTGACTCTGCAAAGTAACGGCCCGGCGACCGTTTCCTCCGGGCTAGGCGCCATGTTGGCAATCAACGCCAATCAAATTACCGATCAAGGCCTGATAGCCATGCCCAGCGGCACGATTAATTTAACGGCTGCGCAACCACTTAGTTTAGCTAACGGCGGTACTTTGGATGTCTCCGGGCGTAGTGCAAGCTTGGGCAGCAATTTAGTTAATACCGCAGGCGGCAAAATTTATCTCAACAGCCAATCAAATGCGATTAATCTGGCGCAAGGCTCCTTGATCAATGTATCCGGGGCCAGCCTGGGTGGTAATGCCGGCAGTTTGTCGCTCAGTGCCGCAGGTGATGTCTCATTAAATGGCGAGCTGTCCGGCACTGCCGTTGCCGGCAGCAATGGCGGTAATTTTAGTTTAACCACTCATCAGTTTAGTACCGGCACTGACAGCAGTTTTTCTGCACTCAATCATTTATTAAGCAATAGCGGGTTTAACAGCAATCTAAGCGTCCATCAAACCGGTACCGGCGATTTGCTGGTTGCGGCAACGGATACCGTCAACGCTACCGGCATTACCTTGACTGCCGATAATGGTTCCATTTACGTGCAGGGCAATCTCAATGTCAACGGCAGCCAGGCCGGTAATATTCAATTATCCGCTAATGATGGTGTGCAGATTGAAAAAGGCGCGGTCTTAACAGCGATCTCCAATCTAGCCTCCACCCAAGGCGGTGATATCGTCTTAACCTCGGCGCCGGTTGTCAATCAAGGTTCCGGCGTAACCATCGCCGCCGGTGCCAATCTGGATGTCGCCGGCGGCACGGGCGGCAGCGGCGGTTCGCTGCAAATTATCGTCAACCAATTGGGCAGTAACGATGCCGCCGTTAATATTGCCGATAACACCGTACAAGGTGCTGCAACAATGGTGGTGGACGCCGTCAGCCATAACACCGTCACGACACTCAGCAACCCGCAGATCCAGCAATGGAATAGCCAAAACCAAAATTTTCTGGCGGCCGCCAATCTCAATAGCGATCTACAAACACGTTTGGGTGGTTTCACGCTACAACCCGGCCTGGATATTATCAACACCAGCGGCCTAACCTTAGATTTAGCGGAATCAGTAGCTGGTACCGGCTGGCAACAGGCCTCATCACTGGATACCTGGTTTATTAATTTAAGCGATGTCGCCGGCGGCGTTGGCACTTTAACCGAAAATGGCGTGGCGTTAAAAGCCGTTGATAACAGTAACTTAACCGCTAACGGCACTTATTATTTTGACAATAACCCGCAATCAGCTACTTTTAGGGATTTATTTGTCCGCCTGAACCCTGTTCGCTTCAACTATAATCCCAACACCTTAAGCCAAAACAGCAGCTTTAGCCTAGTCGAAGACAATGGCTGGGATTTGGCCCTGCCTTATACTCAAACCGCAAACATCAGTACCGGCCTGCTCAGCTTGCGCTCAAGCTCAGACATCAATATTGAGCAAACCCTCAGCGACGGTTTTACCATCGCCAGCGACACTACGCTACAGCTGCAAAGCGGCACTTCCTGGGGCTATAACATTGTCGCCGGAGCCGATTTAGCCAGTGCCAATCTACAAGATGTACAAACCGGCAACAGCACCGGCAACCTGAGCATAGGCGACAACACCAGCATCCGCACCGGCACCGGCAATATTTTTCTGGCCGCCTCCGGCAATATTACCCTGACAGACTCGACATCCACAGTCTATACCGCCGGCAAATCGACTATCAGCGATCCTTACGCCGCCGATAGGCCGCTATTTTCGGTCGCATTTCCGCAAGACGGCGGCAATGTCAGCTTGCAGGCCGGCGGCAATATCATCGGCGCCACCACCTCGCAATTGATGTCGGACTGGTTGCAACGCAGCGGTATCTGGAATGCCGGCAATCCCATCAGCAGCAGTAATCAACCGGTAGCCTGGGGCATAGATTTCGGCAGCCTGATTCCAACCACCATCCCCGGCAGTTCCAGCAGCATTGTTAATACTTCTTTAGGATTTCGGGAAAATATCGGCGCGTTGGGCGGTGGTAATGTCAGTATCAGCGCCGGCGGCAATATTCAAGATTTATCGGTCATGCTGCCGACCTCGGCCATCACCAATATCGTCAATGACGTAGCGGTATTACAGGAACAAGGCGGCGGCAATCTAACAGTCGCCGCTAACGGCAATATCGCCGGCGGCGTATATTATGTCGAAAAAGGCGTAGCCGACATCAGCAGTCAAAGTGCTATCACCGGCGGCAGCGAATACACATCGGGGCCGATATTTGCGATGGGGGCTAGCCAGTTCAATGTGACTGCCGGTAACGGTATTAGCGTCGGCACAGTAATGAACCCGTTTGTGCTGGCCGAAGCCAAATTTTTCTACGCCAGCCAAGCGGATTATTTCACCACTTACACACCCGACAGCGGTATTAATTTAATGGCGCTGGCAAATGATGTGATACTCAATAACGACACCAGCGTCATCGCGCAGAATTACACCGACTACAGCTATGTGAATAATAAACTGACCTTGCTGGGCAATATCTTAAGCAATCCAGCGTTAAAGGCTTCTTTGAATTTGCTGAACCTGTATCCCGGCAATCTGAATGTCAATGCGTTGAATGGCGGCGTACAGCTTAAAAACAATCTTAATTTGTATCCTGCTGCCGGCAGTAGTTTTAATCTATTGGCATCCGGTGATATTACCTTTGCCAGTAACGTTATCTTAAATCAGCTGGATGTCAGCCCCGCACTATTTTTGTCCGATACCCAGCCGATGGCATCGCCGGCAGCGGCATCGGCCTATTTGTATACCATTTTGGCGTCCGGTGCCGATATTTCCAAACTCCACGCCGCTACGCCTATCCATGCCGCCGATACCGCCCCCAACCAAATCGTTTCCGCGCAAGGCAGCATCATCGGCCTTAATAACAGCAGCAATGGCGGCGGTGAAGTCAATGCCGCCAAGGCCACCGATGTTTCGGCAGCGATGAATTTAAACAATATCAGCTTGTTGATTCAGAACCTCAGCGGTCAATATCAGGATGTCAGCACCATCAGCGTAGGCGGCGATATTATTTTCCCGACCATACGTAACACCGTCACCGGCACGTTTCAAGGCTCCGGTGCTATCGTCATCGCCGGCCCTGGCTTATTGAATGTCTGGGCAGGCGGCACGATTGATCTGGGCATTTCCGCCGGGATTACTTCAGTGGGCGCCCTAAACAATCCGGCGCTACCCGGCAACGGTGCAGAAATTACCGTGTTAGCCGGCGATCAAATTAACCAGCAGGCTTTAAGTAATTATCTGCAAAACTACGTCAATGACCTCAGCTATCAAACCATGCTGAGCGAGCAATTGTCGGCCTTATATCAACAGCCGGTCAGCACCAACAACAGCAATTTAGCAACAAGCATAGAAAATTTGCTGACGGCGATAGGCGGCGCTAGAAACCAGATCAGCCCAAACAATGTCAGCAGCAACCTGGATTTGGCTTTGCCGATTTTATTTGCCCAATTCAATCTAGCCGCCACATCAGAAGCTATCAGCAATAATACCGCCGATTATCAAATCGGCTTCCAAGCCATCCAGACCCTATTCCCTACCCCTGCGACAGGTAACATTATTCTGGATTTTAGCCAAATACAAACCTTGGCCGGCGGCAACATCAACCTACTGGCGCCGGGCGGAATGCTTAACGTCGGCCTGGCCTCCACCGATCTATCCAGCAATAAGTCGGCCGCCGAATTAGGCGTGGTCGCCCAGGGTTTAGGCAATATCAACATTTTGACTCAAGGCGATGTGCAGGTTAATCAATCCAGAGTCTTTACGCTAGATGGCGGCAACATCACCGCCTGGTCTTCAGCCGGCAATATCGATGCCGGCCGTGGTGCTAAATCCTCACTGGGCAACCAATTGCCGATAGGCAGTTTCGATGCCTACGGCAACCTGATTCTGGAATATCCACCCAGCATTTCCGGCAGTGGCATCCGCGCCCAATCCGGCTATAACAGCCCTATCATCGGCAACGTTACCCTAGTGGCCCCTAATGGCGTGATCAATGCCGACGAAGCCGGTATCGGCGGTCATGACCTGACCATCGCCGCCACTGCCATAATCGGTGTCAGCAATTTTCAAGCGACCGGCAATACCTTAGGCATCCCGCAAACCCAAACCATCAGCGTCGCTACGGATACGGCCGGCAATGCCGCTGCGGCCGTCAATAAAAACCCCGGCATGACGCCGTTTGATGAAGAAATGGCTTTAAATCGTCAGCAACAAAACAAGCCGGTCAGCATCGCCATCTTGAGTACTCAGCTGGTGGGTTTTGGTGTGTGTAGTGTGAGTGATGTTAGGGAGGGCCGGAAGGGGTGTGGGAATTAGAAATATAATGTATAAAAAATAGACGATTGGGCAATCCGAATGGATTTATTGCCAACACAAGAAAATGAAAGTTTTCTTCAAAAAAAGCTGTCAAGTTTTTTTTATATTTTTTTGCAAAAAATAAGGGGGGCAAGTAGTTACGATTCGAGTTGCATTAGCTGCCGAACCAGCCAATTTCGATGCGCAAAAAGAGCACCAACCGTAGAATGGCTACACCAAAAGGTAGGATGTGCCAACCAACGGGCAGCGCATCAATCAAAGCCCAATCAACCGGCAAGGTGGTCTAACCGCTTAAAAAGTAGCCGCATCGGCAAAAATCACATTACACAAGCTGTACGCCTTGTTGATAACGGCTAACACCCAGCTACCACCGACTAAGAAAAACAACTGTTCCTCTGCATTCCATGCTATTTTAGGCCCGTTTTTCCACTGTAATCCCGCTACATAACGCACCAAATACGTCTAAAATTGCCCCGATTGATCCGCAACTTGCGCTGATCTTGGGTTTCAAGGCCGGCATTTGTTTAACCGTCGGCAACACAGACACTCGCCGTGCGATTTTCTGATAACAGCGATGCCTGGCATCGCCGCCCCGCAAACAATGGGGCAACCTCTACACCGGCTCAACACCCTTGCTTGGCGTTGATCCATCGGTATTTTTGTCTGCCAGAAAATCATGAAATCAAATAACTCTTTAGCCAAGCAACAACAATTTTTTCAACAGGCGCTTTTTTTACATCAAAGCGGACAATGGCCGGAAGCCGTGGCTTTGTATCAAAAATTGCTAAAAAAACTACCTAATAATCCGCAAATTTTAGCGGAATTAGGCACTATTTCATTGAAACAGGGCCATTTTGATTTAGCCGTCCGCTACTTTAGGCAATCGTTAACCGCCCTCCCCAATCAAGCCAACACCCTCATAAATTTTGCCTTAGCCTTATCCAAGTTAAAACGCTTTGACGAAGCACTGCTGAATTATGACCGCGCCATCGCCTTAAACACCGATCATGCACTGGCTCACAATAATCGCGGTATAGTGCTGCAACAAATGAAAAGATACGCTGAAGCCATCGACAGCCACACTGCCGCAATCGCGATAAAACCGGATTATGCCGACGCCTACATCCATCGAGGTAATGCTCAGCAGGAATTGCGGCAATATGAAGAAGCTTTAAGTAACTTTCAAACGGCAATTTCAATAAGACCGGATAATGCCGATGCCTATTGCAACAGCGGCAATGTCTTGAAAAAACTTAAGCGGTTCCCTGAGGCGCTGCAAAATTACGATCAAGCGCTGGCCTTAAAACCAAATTATGCTGAAGCCTATAATAATCGCGGCAGCGTTTTTACGGAGCTCCAGCAAGCGAATTTGGCTTTTGCAAATTTTGCGCAAGCTCTCGCTCTAAAGCCTGATTATGCCGAAGCTTACTATAACAAGGGATTAGCCTTTGAATCCTTACAACAGTACACCCAAGCCGAGTTAAGTTACGATCAAGCTATTGCTTTAAAACCGGATTATGCGGCGGCGTATTGGAACAAGGCACTGCTTAAACTATTACTGGGCGATTTTGCTGCCGGTTGGCCGCTTTATGAATGGCGCTGGCAGGATCAACAACAAGATTCCGCCAGACAATTTCCGCAACCGTTATGGTTAGGCGAACTGCCGATCGCCGGCAAAACCGTGCTGATTTACCCTGAACAGGGCTTAGGCGATTTTATCCACTGTTGTCGCTATGCCGCTCTGGTGGCGGAACTGGGGGCGAAAGTGGTTTTGGAAGTACCGGCTGTGTTGTTCTCGTTAGTCAGCACACTAAAAGGTGGGCTTAACATCATCAAGCAAGGCGAGGTTTTACCTGATTTTGACTTGCAATGCCCAATGATGAGTTTGCCGCTGGCATTTAAAACCACGCTAGACAATATGACAGCTTGCGTGCCTTATCTGTACGCAGATACGTTTAAAACCCAGCTTTGGCAAGAACGGTTGGGCGTAAAGCGCAAACCTAGGATTGGATTAGTTTGGTCTGGATCGACTCAACATAGAAATGATGCATTTCGCAGTATTCCGCTGCAACTTTTAACTCCCTTACTTTCGCTGAATTTGGACTTTCATGCACTGCAAATTCAATTCAGGCCGGAAGACGAACGCCAACTCAGCAATTTTGCCGGACTACACACCCATCAGCAGCAATTAAACGATTTTACCGACACAGCGGCATTGGCGGCGCTGATGGATTTAGTGATTACGGTCGATACATCAGTCGCTCATCTGGTCGGCGCCTTAGGGATACCGGTTTGGATACTACTGGGTTACACGACGGATTTCAGATGGCTGCTACACAGAAGCGATAGCCCCTGGTATCCGACGGCAACCTTGTTTAGGCAGACCACCTGCTGCGATTGGGCTAGCGTGATTGATAATGTGACGGAAAAATTATCTGCTTATGTAGAACAGCCGAACGAGCTGAATCCGTAAAAGCCGCTTTTCGGCCTAAAAAGACCACCTGTCAGCTAAATTCCATATTATTTCCTTATTTATTAACTTTTCTCGCACTAAAATATTTTCCCAGGCTGGTCTCAGCGCCACCCCATTCATCCACCAGCTTATTTATCTAATTGCGCTGAAATTGGCGATTAAAGTCTACAACGGCTGAAATGCAGAGACTTGCCGTAGCGAATTTTGATAACTGCCATCAAGCGCCCCTTGTTGCCTGCCAACATTAGAACGCTTGTGTCAGCACCACCCCATATTGGTTGGTATTGTTCGCTAATTCAAAAAGCCGCGCATTGTTCCATCGGTATTTTTGTCTTATAGAAAACCATGAAATCAAAAAAACCCTTAGTTAATCAACAAGAACTTTTTCAACAAGCGTTTTTTTTGCATCAAAGCGGACAATGGCTGCAAGCAATCGCTTTATATCAAAAACTGCTGAAAAAACTGCCTAAAAATCCGCAGATTTTAGCAGAATTAGGTACTATTTCCTTGAAACAAGGCCATTTTGATCTAGCCATTGGTTATTTTAGACATTCCTTAGCCGCCCTGCCAAACCAAGCCAACACTTTAATCAATTTTGCCTTGGCGTTGGCTAAGTTGCAGCGCTTTGATGAAGCACTGCAGAATTATGAGCTAGCCATCGCCTTAAATCCCGATCATCCGCTGGCTCATAACAATCGAGGTATCGCCCTGCAACAAATGCAACGATACTCGGAAGCCATCGACAGCCACAATGTCGCAATCGCGATAAAACCGGATTATGCCGACGCCTATATTCATCGCGGCAATGCTCAACAGCAATTGCAACAATTTGAGGCAGCGTTATGCAGCTATCAATCGGCAATTTCGCTAAGGCCAGATTATGCTGATGCTTATTGCAACGGTGGTAATGCCTTAAAAAATCTCTACCGGCTGCCGGAGGCGCTGCAACATTACAATCAAGCACTGGCATTAAAACCAAATTATGCCGAAGCTTATTTTAATCGCGGCTGTGTTTTTACTGAACTTAGGCAATGGGAGCTAGCGTGTGTCAATTTTGAACAAGCCATCAGCCTAAAGCCCGATTATGCCGCAGCCTATTGGAACAAGGCATTAGTTAAGCTGGTGACTGGAAATTTTATAGCCGGTTGGCAACTTTATGAATGGCGCTGGCAAGACCAACAACAAGAGGTTGTCAGAAAATTTAAGCAACCGTTGTGGTTAGGCGAACAGCCTATCACCGGTAAAACCCTGTTAATTTACCCTGAACAAGGTTTAGGGGATTTTATCCAGTTCTGTCGGTATGCTGCGCTAGTTAACGATTTGGGTGCAAAAGTGGTTCTGGAAGTGCCGACCGCGCTGTTTTCTTTAATATCAACACTTAAAGGCGAGATTACCATCATAAATCAAGGCCAGACTTTACCGGCTTTTGACTTGCACTGCCCGATGATGAGTTTGCCTTTAGCATTTAAAACCACGCTAGACAACATTACAGCTTATGTGCCTTATCTATATGTGGATGTGCTGAAAACCCAGCTTTGGAAAGAACGCTTGGGAACAAAACATCGCCCCAGAATTGGTTTGGTCTGGTCAGGATCGGCATTGCATAGAAACGATGCATTTCGCAACATTCCGTTTAAACTTCTAGAACCCTTGCTATTGCTGGATCTGGAGTTTCATGCCCTGCAAATCCAATTTCGCCCGGAAGACGAATGCCTACTCAGCAATTTTACCAAACTACAAATTCACCAACACCAGTTAAGCGATTTTACCGATACTGCCGCTTTGGCAAACATGATGGATTTAGTGATTACTGTTGATACCTCAGTGGCTCATCTGGTCGGCGCCTTAGGGATACCGGTTTGGGTACTGCTGGCCTATACGGCGGATTTCCGCTGGCTGCTGCACAGAAACGATAGCCCCTGGTACCCTACGGCAACCTTATTTAGACAGACTACTTCCGGCGATTGGTCTAGCGTAATAGCTGATATTGTCCAAAAACTATCCGGTTTAGTACCATATCTCAGCTGAGCCTAATACAAACCCAGCTGTACTTGCGCAACTTCGGACATCATTTCTCGCGACCAAGGCGGGTCCAGCACCACTTCCACATTCACCGAATGTACGCCCGGCAATGCACGGATCGATTTTTCCACATCGCCTTGAATCACCGGCCCCATTCCGCAACCGGGCGCAGTCAGCGTCATTTCCACCTGTACATCATTACCACCTTCACTATTGGCGGTGGCGCTACAGCGGTAAACCAACCCCAAGTCGACAATATTGACCGGAATTTCTGGATCGTAAACAGTTTTCATCACTTCCCAGCAGTTTTTTTCCACTGCCTGACTATCGGTTTCTGCAACCAGTGTCTGTAAATGGTGAGCCTCCTTACCCAGCGCATCCGCATCGGCACCGGCTATCCGCACCATATGCCCATAGTCGGTAAACACCGTATAGTTATTGCCTAGCGATTGATGTATCGTTACTTCCTGGCCTTTCTGCAAGGTGCCGGGATAGCCGTCTGGAATGGTGACGATATTGACATCACGAGTTAAAAATACAATTTCTCTATCTGCCATAGTCTTACACTGTAAATGTGGATGCGTCGATAATCTGACCGGTAACGCCCAAACTGGCTTCACCGAATAAATACTGAAAAACAGGCTCAAGACTACTCAAGGGCGCCAGCCTGCTTTTGTCTTCTGCCGGAAATGCTCTTTTGCGCATAGGCGAATCAACCGCGCCCGGCAGCAAGGTATTAACCCGAATTTTTTGACCGGCTTCCAATTCTGCCGCCAGGATTTTTGCAAAGCTTTCCAGGGCGATTTTCGACACACCGTAGGCGCCGGTATAAGCCGGCGATTTAGCCAAGGATGCATCGGAAATAAACACGATGGCGGCCTGTTGGCTGCATTGCAGCACCGGCAACAAGACTTGAGTCAACAAAAACGCCGCATTGAGATTGACATTTAAAGTATGTCCCCAATCTTTGGTTTTATGGTTGACGATAGGCGTGTAGGCGCTAAACTCCACGGCCGCATGCAACACACCTTGCAAACTACCGTAACGTTCAGCCAATACATCGGCCAATTCCTGGTATTGCAGTTCGCTGGCACCGGCTAGATCAAAAGGGTATAGCACCGGCTCCGTGCCGCCGGCCGCCAAAATGGCATCGTAGATTTTTTCCAACTTAGGAATGCTTTTATCCAACAGGATAAGATGCGCCCCTTGTACCGCCAGCGTCAGCGCGGCAGTAGACCCCAGCCCGCCGCCGGCGCCGGTGATCAAAATAACTTGCTTGCTTAAAGGCATAATGATGTGTGTATCCATGGCAGTAATTGTTGCGGATGTTCGATTAAGGCATCCGCTCCCCAGTTCTTCGGCTGCTCACCGGCCGGAATATACCCGTACAGCGCGGCCAGCGTTTTCATGTTGGCATTTTTTCCGGCGGTAATATCATGCACGGCATCACCCATAAATACGCAGTGTTCAGGCAAAACCCCGGCCTGTTTGCAGGCCGCCAGCATAGGTTCAGGATGCGGTTTGCTATTGGCGGTGGTGTCGCCGCTGATAATACAAGAAGCTCTTTCACTTAAATTCAGCGCCGCCATCAAAGGCAAGGTAAAACGTTCGCGCTTATTGGTGACCACCCCCCATTTCAACCCCATTGCCTCAATTTCCGTCAACGCCTCAGTAATCCCTTCATAAAAACGGCTATGGGTGGCAATGTTTTGCTGATAGCGATTCAACATAAATATCAGTAAGCGCTGCTTGATGTCATCCGGCGCATTGCCGACGGCATGGTTGATCATCGCCATGGCGCCGTGCGAAATAAAGGGTTTTACCGCAGCAGAATTGATCACCATAAAACCGTGCGCCAATAAAGCTTGATTGAGACTTTCGATTAAATCCGGCGCGGTATCGACCAGCGTGCCATCCAAATCAAACAAGACACAATCCAGTTTAAACAAGGCCATAACGATTACTCAGAACGCCTGAAAGCGGCAATATAATTAACCTCAACATCCTTACCCAAATAAAAACGCTTGCTAAACGGCTGGTATTCAATTCCGATTAAGGCCTGAAGTTCCAGCCCGACATGTCGCGCCATCCGGCTCAACTCGGCCGGTTTAATAAAGGTTTTATAATCATGGGTGCCTTTGGGCACCATTTTCAACAGATGTTCGGCAGCGACGATAGCCAGCAGATAGGCTTTTGGTACCCGGTTCAGCGTAGAGAAAAACACCATGCCGCCGGGTTTTACCAGCTTTGCACAGGCCTTAATAATAGCGGCCGGGTCTGGCACATGCTCCAGCATTTCCATGCATACAACATGATCAAACGTTTCCGCTTGCTGCTCGGCCAGCGCTTCAGCGCTGATTTTTTGATAACTGGCTGAAACACCGGTTTCCAAACCGTGCAAATCGGCAATATCAATTAATTCTTCACTCAGATCTATCCCCAAAGCTTCGGCCCCTGCGCCGACCAAGGCCTCGGTTAATATCCCGCCGCCGCAGCCGACATCTACCACGCGCTTGCCTTGCAAATCGGCATGTTGCTGAATAAACTGCAGCCGCAACGGATTGACTTCGTGCAGGGTTTTAAATTCGCCTTGCGGGTCCCACCAGCGTTCTGCCTGGGAACCGAATTTTTGAATTTCATGAAGATGTACGTTGGGTTTTGCTGTCATGGTCGCATCCTTTGGACGGGCTATTAGTTTACTATAATACTAGGTTATTAGTCATTGAGCTTCTGTCAATCGCGTTTGCCATAGCGTCACTTTCTCGCGAAGATCGGGCAAATTCAAACTGATTAAGCTGCGTTTTTTCAGTAATTGTCTGCCGGCCACCCAGACATCGGACACCTGACCGCGGCTGGCGGAATAAACCACTTCTGACAAAGGATGCAGCACCGGCTGGGTTTCCAGTTCGCTTAAATCAATCGCCACCACATCAGCCGCCTTGCCGATAACTAACGAACCGATATTTGCATCCAGCCCCAGGGCTTTAGCGCCATTCAGCGTCGCCATTTTCAAGGCCGTCATCGCCGGCACCGCTGCCGGATCGCCTGACACCCCTTTCGCCAACAAGGCCGCGGTGCGCATTTCCGCCAGCATATCCAGATCATTATTACTGGCCGAGCCATCAGTACCTAGGGCCACATTAATACCCGCCGCCAGACACTTCGCTACTGGACAGAAACCGCTGGCCAGTTTCAGATTCGATTCCGGGCAATGGACAATATGGGCGCCGGTTTGAGCAAAGCCGGCAATTTCCGCATCTGACAACTGGGTCATATGCACCGCCAGCAATGACGGGGTCAACAAACCCAAGGCCTGTAAACGTTGCAACGGACTTTGGCCGGTTTTTTGCTGCTGATCCAGCACTTCCTGCTGGGTTTCATGGATGTGCATATGAATGGTCAAATTCATTTCATCGGCAAAGGTCAGAATCTTTCTGAGCGGTTCATCCGATACCGTATAAGGGGCATGTGGGGCAAACGAAGTGGTAATTAGTTGCTGATGGCGCAGTTGTTCATGCAAAGCCAAACCTTTAGCCAGATAGGCATCGGCATTTTCGGCCCATACCGTGGGAAAATCAAAAACAATCAGACCGATATTGGCGCGCATCCCGTGCAGCAGCGCTTGTTGGGCCACTACTTCAGGGAAAAAATACATATCATTAAAACAGGTAGTGCCGCTACGTAACATCTGCGCTATCGCCAAATCGGCGCCATCCCGCACAAACGCTTCGCTAACCCATTTTTGCTCGGCAGGCCAGATGTGATTTTGCAACCAATCCATCAACGGCAAATCGTCGGCCAGACCGGACAACAAGGACATAGCGGCATGAGTGTGGCAATTGACCAAACCGGGAATCAGCACATGCTGACCCAACTGCTCTAAACTACGCGGCTGATATTTTTGCAGCACCTGTTCGCTGTCCAGCAGATCAATAATCTTGCCGTCATCAATCACCAGGCTATAATTTTCATAGATTACGGATTCCGGTTCTACGGGTATAATCCAACGTGCTTGTAGTATTAGATCAGCCTGCATGATTTTCCTCGGCGCAAAATGCCGATTATACTCTTTCAATTCCTTACATCATCTCAAATCAAGGTGTTTTAGCGCATGAGCAACCCCAAGCAATTATCCGTACAATCGTTACTATGGACTGGACATAGCCTTAAAGTGCTGGATCAGCGGCTATTGCCCGAACAAATTCAATATGATGAGTATCATGATGCCATTGGGGTCACTGAGGCCATTCGCTCCATGCGGGTACGCGGCGCGCCGGCCATCGGCATCGCCGCCGCTTATGGCGTGGTGCTGTCGGCCAAGCAATATTATCCTGCTGCCGATTGGCAGGCCAAAGTGGCCGACGATATTCAGCTGCTGGCCGCCTCCCGGCCGACTGCGGTCAACCTGTTTTGGGCGCTGGATAAAATGCGCGGCTTACTGGCGGAAAATCCCCCCCACCCTATTGAGGCGCTGACTGATCTGGCCGAACAAATCCACAGTGATGACATTAAAGCCAACCATGCCATGGGTGAACGCGGCGCAGAGCTGCTGGGCAATGCCAAAGCGGTGTTGACCCATTGCAACGCTGGCGCGTTAGCCACCGGCGGTTACGGCACTGCCTTAGGCGTAATTCGCAGCGCCTATCAACGAGGCCATTTGCAAAACATTTATGCCGACGAAACTCGCCCCTGGCTGCAAGGCGCGCGTCTGACGGTTTGGGAACTGGCGCAAGATGGCATCCCGGCCACGCTGATTGCCGATTCTGCCGCCGCCTGGCTGATGAAATCCGGCAAAGTAGACTGGGTGATCGTCGGCGCCGACCGGATTGCCGCCAACGGCGATGTTGCCAACAAAATCGGCACTTACTCACTGGCAGTGTTGGCCAGACAGCACGGCGTTAAAGTAATGGTGGCCGCGCCCTCCTCCACCTTTGATTTTAGTCTGGAAAACGGCAGCTCTATCGAAATTGAAGAACGCAATCCGAAAGAACTGCTGGCCGATTGTTATTTAACCGACAAATCACTGGTCAGTGCCTGGAATCCGGTGTTTGATGTGACTCCGGCGGAATTGATCAGTGCCATTGTCACCGAACGTGGCGTGGTAATTAACCCCGGTTTGCACGGGGTGAGGAGTTTGGCGGTATGATCAATGTTAAAAACGGTAATAATCCCTTGTTTGCATTAGGCTGCTTGCTGCAAGGGGTAAAAATGTTGACTCACCCGGCATTACGCCACTATTTATTGATACCTTTGCTGATTAACACCGTGTTGTATACCGGCTTATTTATCCTGGGTTACCATACGGTTTCTGCATTAATAGATCAGTTTATGCCGCACTGGCTAAGCTGGTTAAACTGGTTGCTGTGGCCGTTGTTTTTTATCAGCTTTGTGGTGATAGGCTTTTTTAGCTTTACCCTAATCGCCAATTTGATTGCCGCGCCGTTTTACAGCAAATTATCGGCAAAAACCCTGGAACTGATCAGCCAACAAGCGCCCACCCGCGCGGAATTAACCTGGCGGCAAACCATCAGCGGCGAATGGCATAGACTGGGTTATCTGTCAAAACGCACACTGCCGTTGCTGATACTGTTTATTATTCCCGGCCTTAACCTATTCGCACCCGTACTGTGGGGGCTATTCGCCGCCTGGGGGTTGGCGATGGAGTATATGGGCTATCCCTTAGAAGACCGCGGCCTGGCGTTTACTGAGCAAAAACAGTTTATGCAGCAAACCCGTTTGGGGATGTTGAGTTTTGGCGGTATGGTAGGTTTAGGCTTAAGCTTGCCGCTGGTTAATCTGCTGATTGGCCAAGCGGCGGTGATTGGGGCGACTATTTATATTTATCGGCTGGAGGCGGATAGGAATTGAAAGTAGTCTGGTTTTTGCAAGCTGATAAATCGATGGCCTCAGTAGCCCGAATGCAGCTGACGAAATTCGGGAATGTAAGGCAAGCAGTTTGAATCACTCATTACCACTAAGAATATGGAAAAAAAAATAATTTCGAGAATTACCACAAAAAACTATCGAAACCTGATTAGTGGCAATGGGATTGAGTTAAATAATCTCAATATTTTAATTGGTTCAAACGGTTCGGGTAAAAGCAATTTTGTAGCAATATTGGAGTTTTTAAAAAACTGCTTAACAAAATCACCAGAATTGAATAGCCGCGGTGTAACGGCTTTTCAAGATGCCTTATCAAAACTTAGATATAATATATTAGATGCCAGTCTTAAAAAGCCAGCCAAAATAAGCTTTGAGTTTGGGTTTCCCAATGTATCCCCACTCGGCGAAGTTACTCTATTTTTAGAGTTTTATGTGGATAAGGTTGTTGTGATTGCAAAAGAAAGCTTGCAACATAGCAAACCTAATCCAGGCTCAGAAAAGCCATTTATATATTATAAAAGCCATGACCAACAAACTGGTGCCGGCATGGTTTCTATATCTAACAAACATAAAAATAAAAATGGTTCGCATCTTGAAAGGTTGACACAAATACCGGTTGATGAGTTATCTTTGGTGGCTATTCCTAAAATATTAACTGAGCAGGGTGCATTTTATCCTGAGCAAATTCCTTTATACAAGATTTACAGCGCCTTGAGTGATGCAATCAATAAATGGCAGTTTTATAATGCCAATGAAATGGATTTGACGAAAATTAGAGCGGCAAATCCTAAGGTAGGTCTAACTGATTTAACGCTTACTAAATCTGGCGAAAACCTGCCATCGGTTTTAAATAATATAATAAATCATATGAAATATGGCATTGAATTCGATGAGCGTATTAATAATGCCATGAAGGAAATTTTGCCTACCACACGTAGGATTAAAACATCTCACAGTGGTGGAATGTCGCTGGTAGTACAATGGTACTTTGATGATATAGAATACCCTTTTTATCTGGATGATATGTCCGATGGAACTGTGCGCATGCTGTGTTGGGCAACCATCTTACACTCGCCGATATTGCCAACTTTATTAGTGATAGATGAACCGGAATTGAGCTTGCATATCGCCTGGATGGGCATTTTGGCAAACTGGATCAAACAAGCCTCACAAAAGACGCAGATCATTATTTCTACCCATAGCCCTGATTTGTTGGATTATTTTACTGATTGTGCCGATGATGTCATCTGTTTTGAAAAAACACAACCAAAAGGACATTTTCAAGCCAAAAAATTACCTGAAGTAATTTTGCAGGACAAAGTAAAAGAAGGCTGGCAGTTAGGCGATCTCTACCGTATTGGTGACGAGGTTGTCGGGGGGTGGCCTTGGTAATTTGGTTATTTGCTGGTGGTGGAGAGGCTGAATTAGGTGAAAGGGAAGGCAGTGTAAGAGGCATAGTTCATTTTTTTGAAAAACATTTTCCTGATTTTATTTTTGAAAGAATTACGCCCGTTAGAAATAAGCGGCCTCCTCATAGAGTTGTAGCAGGATCAACGGCTAATGCGCTTGGCAAAACCGGTGCTGCTTTTTCTAAACAGATCAAAGAAAAGTTGGAAGATAAGATTAAATATAGCTCTACCCTCTGTGACGCAATATTGGTTTTGGATGATTTAGATTGTGGTTGTTATATCGAAAGGAAAGCTTTGTTAGACAATACCATTAACCAATCCGGAAATGGAGAGTTTAAAGAGGTTAAACGTATTGTCGGTTTTGCTGCGCCTGAATTAGAGGCATGGTTAATTGCTGATTGGAGCAATACCATTGCTAAACATGTCGATTTTAAAAACAATCATCAGGCTATGCATGACTGGTTGGCCGAACATGGTATCGTTTTTGATGCGCCGGAGGAATTTAGTTTTTACGATCCGAGTAAAAAAGCCTGTCATGATAAACTTTCGGAACTTTTGATTGAAGCTTCACGGCAAAAAAACCAACTACCTTTTTCAAAAGCAATGCATACTCCTTTATTAATTTATGATTTGTTGCGACCTGATGTTGTTATCAATAAGTGTCCTATTTTTAGGAGTTTTTTTACAGGGATACAAGATTTAAATAAAACTTGAGGCCAATAACAACCTTGCCTCCACCACCCAGCTATATAGAAAAAGCGCATCGGCCACCGCCGATGCGCCTGTATCTAGGTAAATCTTACCGGCTAAATCAAGCCTTACTTTGCAGAATAGCAACCGCCGGCAGTTCTTTGCCTTCCAAAAACTCCAGGAACGCACCGCCGCCGGTTGAGGTATAAGACACTTGCTCGGAAATGCCGTATTTATCAATCGCAGCCAGCGTATCGCCGCCGCCGGCAATGGAGAAGGCCGGGCTGTTGGCAATCGCCAGCGAAACGGCTTTGGTGCCTTCGCCGAACTGATCAATTTCAAACACACCCACCGGGCCGTTCCAGACGATGGTGCCGGCTTTGGCAAGGATTTGGGCGTATTGCGCTGAGGTTTGCGGGCCAATATCCAAAATCAAATCGTCTTCTTCCACATCGGCCACATTTTTGATGGTCGCCGCAGCAGATTCTGAAAATTCCTTGGCGGTAACAACGTCGACCGGAATAGGAATATCGGCACCGCGTTGTTTGGCGGCTTCGATTAAGCGTTTGGCTTCGTCAATTAAATCAGCTTCATACAAGGATTTACCGACCGGATAACCGGCTGCGGCAATAAAAGTGTTGGCAATGCCGCCGCCGACGATGAGTTGATCCACTTTACTTGACAAGGATTCCAGCACAGTCAGTTTAGTGGAGACTTTTGAACCGCCCACCACCGCCACCAGGGGATGATCGGGATGCTCCAGGGCTTTGCCCAATGCATCGAGTTCCGCCGCCAACAAAGGGCCTGCTGCGGCAATGGCGGCGTATTGAGCAACACTATGTGTTGAGGCTTCCGCCCGGTGCGCGGTACCAAAGGCGTCCATCACAAAAATATCGCACAGCGCCGCCATTTTTTGGCCCAGTTCCGGGCTATTTTTCTTTTCGCCTTTGTTAAAGCGTACGTTCTCGCACAGCACCACTTCGCCAGCGTTGACTTCTATCCCTTCCAACCAGTCTTTAACCAGACGTACCGGTTTGCCCAATAACTCGGTATAACGCTCGGCCACGGGTTTTAGGCTGGATTCTTCATCGTATTCGCCTTCAGTAGGACGACCTAAATGCGACATTAAGATCACCGCCGCGCCTGCCGCTAATGCGATCTGTACGGTAGGAACACTGGCTTGAATCCGCAAGTCGCTGGTTACTTTGCCGTCTTTAACCGGTACATTCAAATCCTGACGTATCAGCACGCGTTTGCCGGCCAAATCAAGATCAACCATTCTTTTAATAGACATAACTTCTCCTTTGATTGAAATAGTGATGCATTATATACCCATCGACGGGCAGTTCGGTGGAGCCATCACGATCCCATAAAATCAACTTGTGCGTCAAAAAGCCGATTTATTCAACAACTCCGGGTGTAAGCCCAAACCCTTAAACCTAGAGTCCTATAGGCTTTGCGTATCGTATCGGGTTATACGCTACCCCCCACACCCACTCACACCATTCTTAACATCACTAACGGTACACTTTCCAAACCCAATAACATCGGTCGTTAAAATAGTCACGCCGGATTTCTGCTTGCCGCCGGCCTGATCATTATCGCCATTATTATCGGACGTAGTAGTTTGCGCACCGGCCTTACTGGCACCGGCAGCGGCGCTGTCGGCTCCGGCCAGGCCTACCGGCGGGGCGACGGCGGTGGGTACGCCGACGGTGGTGCCGGTTGCGGAGATATTGGACTGACCCAATACCGTTACCGCGGCAATCACAATATCCTTACCGCTGATCCCCGCTTCGCCGGCATCGACTATCCCCACCGGTGCTGCCAGATAGACGTTGCCGCCACCCACCGCTTGTATACCGCTACCGGAAATAATCGGCGGATAATAAATGCTGATCTGGCCGTTAGCGCTGACGGTTGTCTGCGCCGGCGATACGGAAATGGCGCTCTTAGCCCCTTTACCGGCATCGATATTCCCAGCCGACGACCAAGCGGTAATGCTGCCGAAGCCTTCGGTAAACACCCGCGATTGGTTAACGTTGACATCATTCTGGGTAAACACATTCAGATTGCCTTGCTGCTCAACCAAAATACCTAATTGATCGGCACCTTTATTATTCCCGGTTTGGCCGCCGGCCAAGCCGACATTGATACCGCCGCCCGGCGTCAGCAAATTAACGTCGCCGCCTTCAGTCGTCTTGATCTGGCTAAAAATCATATTGATGCTGCCATTATAAGGATTGCTCCAGGTAGTGCCCGTGGGTACGACTGGATTCAAGCCCGGAAGCAAGGCATATAGCGCCTGATAGCCCTGTTGATACAGCGCATAACGCTGACTGGCCGGTGCCGAAGCCGCTGCCGAGGCGGATAATCTAAGCTCATCAAACAGTACATTGATTACTGCATTGTTTTGCTGCACTGTCGTCAGGCCGCTGACATTGCTGAGCTGCAGCATATCCTGTAATTGCCCATTCATCAGCTGGCTAATGCTGAGTTGCTGGCTGACGCTCAAATTAGCCGCCGCTTCCAATTGCTGCGCTTGGACCGCCAAGTTGCTTAATAAGCCATCCATGGCACTGCTTTGCTGCACCAGGCTAAGACTGCTTAAACCGGACAAAGCGGTAGAATAACCGGCGGCATACTGATTAATAAAGCCGGCATAATCTATCCAGCCGGAAACCGGCAACACATTTTGGCTGCCGGGATTAATATTAGCCAATGCTTGACTAAACAATCCGGCTAACTGACTGTAATCAGCAGCCGCAACATTATTAATGTTATCGCCCGGCACTAACTGATTAATCTGGCTGATCACCCAACCCAAACTGCCTTGGTATTGACTGCCGGGAAACAATGCTGAAATAGCATTCAGCCCTTGCTGATAAGCCGCCGGCAACTGGCTAGGTGAAGCAATGGCTGCTTGATACAAAGATTGCTGTATTTCCTGCGCCAATACCGGTAACAAAGTATCAAATACCGTTTGCCGATCGGCATTGCTGTTGATCTGGCTTTCTAATAGCAGAATTTCTTGAAAATTAGCACTCAGCCCCGTATTAAGCTGATTTTGTTGGTCGCTGGTTAAGCCCGCCAGATTCTCCAGCACGCCAAGATAAGCCGCTACAGTCTGATACTTGCTGATAAAATTGGCATAATCGATCTTACTTGCAGCAGCGCCGGCCAATACTTCAATACCTGCGCCGGTGCTGGAACTCAAAGACAAATTATAAAGATTGCCCACCGATTGAATGCCATTGGAACTACCCAAATTCACGTTGCGACCAGCGTTAACTTGTAGTTGCCCCGGCCCGGCCACGGTAATACCCGGCGCGCCATTGCTGACGTTACCATTGGCATCGTAAGAAGTATCATAACTGATGTTGCCGCCGGCCTGAACCGTGGTAACATCACTAACCAACTGATTTTGCGTGGAGATATTAAAATCGGTGATATTACCGCCGGCAATAACATCCGCCGCTGTCGGTACCGACAGACTGGCCACGACCGTGCCGGGAAAACTGATACTACCCTGATTGGCGACTATCAAGGCATTGCTTTGATTGCCGGATTGTATCAGCGTGGTAGCGGCACTGGAATTTAGGCTTAAATCGCTTATCGACTGGGTTAGATAGGCCTGGGTATTACTGCTGGCATTGCTGTTACTAAAAGCGGCAATAGGTTGCTGAATACTAGGCAGTAGCGAAGGGTTCACATCGGACATATTGATGCTCAAACTACTCAAACCCGTTGCCGCTGCCGCATCGATACCGATATTACCGTTAGCCAACAATTGCAAAGAGCCATCCACGGAGGGAAACAAATCCAGGGTGTTATCGATACGAATATCGCCTGATAACGCCGCCGCACTGACGATGCCGGGATAAACCGTCAATGAATATCCGGCATTTGCAGACGCCAATGAATCAATATTACTTAGGCTTTTCAATAGCTTGATGCTACCGGCGTCATTCAAAAACACCACATTACCGGCAGTAGACAGCAAATTCACCGCACTGTCTGTACCATAGCTAAAAAAGGCAGTGCCTTGCGTCTGGCTATCCGGCAACAACACGGTTGGATTCATCGCAGTTTCCAGCTGTAAATCCTGCCGCGCCTGCACATTGAACACCGCATTGCCGACATCCAGAATCGTGCCTATGCTAACCGCTGCCGGATTATTACTATCTTGAGTGATACTGCCGCCGGCCACCAGATTAGCGGTGCCCAAGCCCAGATAATATTCGCCGGCCGTAATGTCATTACCGGCTGTCAGTTGTAAATTACCGCCGCCATTGATATAAGTTTCACTTTGCTCCCAGGTGATCGCACCTCTGCGACCATAAGACGCCACCTCGCCTAATGGTTTACCGGTGGTTGGAATCATCACCGATAAATCATTGATATTGCCGCCGGCCTGTACCGTAACATTACCACCACCCAAAGCGCCGACATTCTGATTAAAGTTATTATTGCCGCTGCCGCTGATATTGATTCCCCAGATGGCCGCTGAATAATTGCCGTTATTAAGCGGAGTGGGCGTGACCAGCCAATCCGAAATTGCCTGACCGGTTTGCTGACCCTGAATATTGCCGCCGGCCGTTAAAGAAATATTCCCGCCGTTGGTCGGATATTCGGATAACAGATAAGTGGAGCCTATACCTGCTTCCGGCAGCAAACCATAACGTAAATCCTGATTTAATTGCGCCTGCGTTAAATTAGCCAGATAGGCCAGCTGCGCAGCCTGACTTAAGCCCGCCAAAGCCGGTAAATCAGCAGTGTTATACAGCGCAGTAGTACCTACGGTATAAACGGCGGAAGCATCATTAGAACTGTTAAGATTCGCGGAAGTGTTATCAATATTAAACGCGATATTCTGTCCGGCCTGAATCTGTATAGCGCCGGTGCCGGTTCTGACCACCACCTGGGCATTGCTGCCGGACGCTGTTGGCGCTGAAGCCGCCAGATTGACATTGCCGCCGGCCACCAGATTATAGCTCCAGGATAAACCCGGCTGTATCATGTCTTGATAAACCTTGCTTTGCCCCACCACCGGAGTAGCGGCTATGCCATCGCTGATACTGGCGTCGATATTTAAATCCCCACTGGCCCGCAAGGTCAAAAAGCCCGGCAAATTGGCATCGCCGCCATAACGCCAGCCGGAATTCCAGCTGTTGGTAGCGCTTGACCAGCCGGTACCACCCGCCATGAAATCCCAATTTGAGGCCAGCGTTAAGTTACCGCTGCTGCGCACTTCTATGCCCGGCAACAATTCAATCACCCCACCGGAATTATTGACCAGTTGCGGCGCATTATTCATAAACGTGGCGGTATCCGTCATCCAGCTATCGATATTATCGGCAGTAATGATATTAGCATTACTGCTGCCGGCATTGATATCGGCATACACTCGGGTCGCTTCCAGCACGGTATCCAGCGGATTGCCGCCAATAATCCGGGTATTGATCGCGGTGACCGCCACGGTATCATTGCTGTCATTGCGCCCGGTGCGTAATAACACTGAACCGCCGGCACCGTTGCTGCCGCCGGCGACATTAATCACCCCACCGGCAGCAGACAAATCCAGCACTCCACTACCGGCCGTAGTACCATTTCTCGCTACGGTATCCAGCGTCACGCTGCCGCCGGTATTATTGGCGGCGGTGGCATTGGCGTCAATTTTGCCGGTTTTTTCCAGGGTAATGCCGTTGGCACCGTAAATGGATACGCTGCCGGCAGTGGCGCCGGAGGCATTAATATTACCGGCAATAGTGACCGAGCCTTGATCCACGGTTAATTGCAACTGGTGGGCAGTAACGGTATCACCGGCGACAATGTTGACATTGCCAAGCTGCTGTTCCAGATTAAGATCATTAGTAAAACCTGCCGCCGCCAGCTGGGTATTAAGCGCCGATAAACCACCGCTGCCAAAATCGGCAACATCCAGGTTAAAATTACCGCTGCTGACCCCGCCGGCTGCCGATACGCCACCTTTAGCATCTATAGCCCCATTCCAGTTAAACAGACCATTAGCAGCCGTCACCGTTAAAGTGCCGGCATTACTAAACTGCTCGGCAACACCATTGCTCTGCTGTACATCGCCTGCCAGATTAATCGTTACACCGGTGTTTACATTGACATTACCCTGCTCAGCAACCAGGGTTAAACTACCGCCCGGTGAATATTTTAGGGTGCTGCCGTAGGCTACTTCACGTCCTGATAAATCAATGGTGCTACCGCTATTCAGATTAATATCACCACTGGTCGCGGTCATACTCAAAATGCCGGAAGGCAACGCAAAGTTGGCACTACTATCAATTGCGCCGCCGCTTAAGGTCCAACTCACGCCAAGACCGGGTGTCGGCGATACAGCTTTTAACTGACTAAGCGTGATGTGATGATTGCCGGCGTTTATTGTGGTCGTGGCGCCATTGCCACCACTAAAATAGCCAGCAGCCAAATCAATATTGCCGGCCACCGTCAAGAACCCAGGGCTGGCTGTGGTGCTGTTGCCGGTAACGGCATCTACCGTTGCCCCAACCCCATTAATGGCTTGACTAGCGGTAAACTTAACCGTATCAAAACCATTAATCGCATAATGACCACTGCCCAATTGAATAATCGGGGCGGTTAAATCCAATTCGCCAGTGCCTGTGCCGGTCTGGGTGGAAGTCGCGCCGCTATTGGCTAAATTAATCTGATTGGCGGCAGTAATGCTAGCGATGCTGGCGATGTTCCCGGCGTTATTAAAGCCATTAATCGCCGCCGCAGAAATATTGACAGTATTACTGTTAATCGCAAAATTGCCGTAGATATTTAAAGCACCGGTACTATTAAAACTTAAGCTGTCTAGATTGCTGGGCAAACTGGCTAATACCAAACCCGTGGCACCCTTCGGCGCGGCGCCAAGGCTGATATTGCTGGCATCCAGCGCCAAAGCCCCGCCGCTCATATCTATCGTGCCGTTAAAAATGGTATTCTGGCTGGAGTCCAGCAACATTGAACCGGCCGCCTGCAAAACAGCCCCGGCGTCAACCTCCAGTTGCCCGCCGCTACCGGTGATCGGCAAATCGCGCACCACATTCACCTCACCTGCCGCCGATACCCGCAACAACGCGCCATCGCTGCCATGATTGCTGTTTTCCAATATCAAGTTACCGCCGGACACACCTGTACCGGCAGCGGTGCTGCTCACTTGCGCGTTGGCGGCTACCGTGACTTGATTACTGGCAGCCAATAAAATCTCCTGACCGTGCAGACTGTTATCTCCAGACGCCGATAGCTTCTGAACATCACTATCCACCGTGACAGTATTAGCCGTAATCGTCAACAAGTGTTGGCCATTGCTTTCCAAACTGCGCCGACCACCCAGCAACAGACTAGGCGCATTGAAATTACTTAACTGACTCGCCAGCAAACCCACCGTACCAGAAGCAATACCCTTCAAATCCTGACTATTACCCACCACCACCAAATTATCGCCGCTGATATCCACCTGACCGCCTTGTCCACTACCAACGGAGGCGGCTAACAGCGTAGCGTCCAGTGTTAAACTATTGGTGGCCGCAATCAACAGACTGCCGCCATCCTGCGGTAACTGCGGGGCCAGATTCCCGTATTCAGCCGCCAATGCGGGTATTGAAGTGCTGGCCAGATAGGCGTTGAACTGCGATGGAGTATCGGCATTGCTGTTGGTAACTAATACGCCGTCAGAATTATAGGAAACGGAACCGGTAAAAATAGCACCGGATTGCACTTCAAAGCCCTGGGTCACCACATTTTGAATACTGGTGCCTGCTATGCCGTAATAGCCGGCGACGACAGCATCCCCGGATGCATTAGAGCTGGTTTGGGTTTGCCCGCTGCTACCCGATTCCGGGGTAATCAGAAATGCCCCCGGCAGCAACGCATAATGAGCCGGTAATAAGGTATACCAGCCAGCCGCCAAACCATCGCCCGCGTTAAGATAAACGCTTTGCCCCATATTCTGGCCGATACTCAACCCGGCAGCGCTATATTGCTGAGGGTCATAAGGCGTTAATATATTATTGATGCCGGGCAATACCGCAAATTGCTGGACTGCCCCGGTCGTCGGATTAATCACCGGGGTGTTTAATACATCATTGCTGCCGCCGGAGCCGGTAATAAATTCGTAGCCATACAAATCACCACCACCAGATAAATTAATCGTAGCTCCCTTCTGTAAATCCAGATGCAGACCTTCCAATTGCAGGCTTTTTTGCGGCAAGTTATTCGTCGTCGCATCATAGACCACGATATTGTTAGTACCGGTACTATTCAGCGGATACAACCAAATGGTGTTGGCAGAACCCTCGCCAAACGGCACCACCGTGCCGGCCCCAGATACCAAGGTTACGCTGCCGTTAGCCAAAGTTAGCGTATCTGTGGCATTTAAGGTGATGGAGCCGAACGGCGCCTCTATATCGCCTTGTTGATTAATATCCTCGGCATTAACGGTTAATGCGCCGCCCGCGGTTAACAGTATGTCGTTATTAGCGCCGCTGCTCTGAAAAGTAGCGGTTTGCGAAACATTTAGGGTGTAATCGGTCAAGGTTGCCGGATAGATTTTGCCGGCTTTAATACTCAAATTACCGGCGACATTCAATTCACCCAGAAAAGTCTTGGTGTTGGTATTAGCGTCACCTATCATCCGCAAGTCACCTAGGCTAGTCAGATAAACCTGATCAAAACCGTTAAAACTCAAGCCGCCGATTAAATCTATGCCTTGGGCATTAACAACGTTAAACACCCCGGAACCGCTGACTGCAGCCGGTGCCAGCACAGCTTGTTCACTGCCGTTAACTTTGCTGGAACCCAAAGCCACATAAGGCGCATTAAGGGTGATTGTTTGATTGGCGGTTTGGGTTTCCAGCGTCGGCGTGTCCAGAATAATCTGTCGTCCGGCATCCAGTTCCACATTGCCCTGGAAGGAAATAGCGCTATTCACCACCGTATTACCCAAACCAGCATCGGTTTGCAAATTAACCGAGTCAAAACCACCGGTGTTGATGGTGCTGCTTTTTAGCCAGGCCTGATCGGCATAGCTAAGCGGCACGTTACCGCCTTCGCTTAAACCGGTTGGTACTACATGACCAGTGTTGTCAATGTTGGCGGTGACCACTAAGGTACTACTCAAGCTGGTATTAATTTGATCTGGAAATTGCGAATAACTGCCGGTAGTATTACTAGGCAGCAACAGAGAAGCATTCAAATCTACAGTTAAACTGCCGCCGGCCGCCCCGCTGCCGCCTGATTGGGCGCGAAGGTTGCCGTCAAGCAAAATGCCCTCCCCGGCAGTAAAATTAATGCTGCCGCCGGCAGAGGGGGTATTAACCTTATTAACAAAATTACCTTGAATCACATCCAGCACTGCCGAAGTACCGGATACGTCAATAGACGGCCCCTGCAAACCAGGCAAACGCGCTTCACTGACAATATAACCGCGATTAGCCGTCAGACTGACGCTGCCGCCAGCCAAAACACTACCGGTATTTAAGCCATCCAGATTAATTTGCGGCACAAACACACCACCGGCCTGCAACTGACTACTGGCCCCCAACCAAATGCCTTGCGAAGCAATATAGCCGGTATCCTGAGTCGGTAGATTAATCGTCATCGCGATTTTGCCGGCTGGTGTGTCTATAGTGCCGTCCTCAAAAATCGAGCTGATGGAATTTAAGGTAATGCTGCCGCCAGGATCGGTCTGCAGTTTGGCACCTTGGCCTATGGTCAAAAATTGCGGGGTGTTATCATAATAATAGGTGTTCCCGCTGAACGATAAACTCAAATTGTCCGCTATACGGACATTTTCCGCTAATAACACCGGCTGGCTGATGCTGGTAACACTGGAACCCGTTGCCGCCTGGACTGATGTGTTAATCAATTGCCGATTCTCTTGCTGCAAAGTAAGCTGGGTATTATCGGTTACCGTTAAACCATAAGCGGAAGAGGTGATGTTGTAATTATGAAAAGCCCCTTGCTGAAAAAAATCAGTTCCCAGCACTAAGGCCAAAGCGGAATCGCTTGCTGCCGGGCTGCCGATAATCACTTGATTGGCCAATAAATTTAAGGTGCCATCCTGCTGCAAGCCCCAAGCCGACAATTCGCCGCCCAGGCTGATTCCAGCCCCGTCCAGGCTGGCGTCCAGCGTAATAGTGCCGGCTATGCCGTCCTTAACAACGGCATTGATTTGCTGCCAGGCACCGCTATCAGCATGAATTTGGCTGCCCGCCGCCATAGTCAAAGAGCCTTTTCCGCCTATCGTCAACGTGACATTACCGGCATTGATAGCCAGCGGACTACTAGCCTGCCCATGCTGACTATCCAGCCAGTCATTAACCCAAAGCCCGCTCACATCCAGCAAACCTGCCGTGCCCAAGGTGATGCCGGCAGCTGAATCAAGAATCGGGCCAAGCGCGTTAGCACCACCTGAATGCAAATTAATAGAGCCGGACGGTATCACGATACTGCCTTCTATATCAAAACTTTGTGCCGTTAGATTGGCGCTGCCGGCAACCGGCAGCGCCAGTTTTACACCTGAATCGACAGTGAGGCTACCATTGGTGCTGATCGTCAGCTTGCTGATTCCAGACTGGCTTAACGATGCCAAATTAGGCGTAGGACCAGTCGGGGTCTGAAGTGGAGTAAGCGAGGCATTAAGATTTAATGCGATAGGTGTGCCAGTATTCGTATTTTGTAACGGCAAGGCATCCGTAGGCCCCAGCGTTAATCCACTGCCGGCGTTACTAAACACCACGTTCTGCGGACCATCATTGCTATCGTTCAGCAAGCTGATATTGACACTGCTGCCGGCCGCCCATTCGCTGGGCTGCCGCTGCAAACTACCGGCCAAGGTCTGCCCCTGCAAATTGCCATCCAACAAGGCCGCATAAGTGGTGATATTAAGCGTGCCGCCGGCAGCGCCTTGGGTATAACCCAGATCATGGCTGGTCACTGTACCCAAGGCAGTCTGCCCCGGCGCTAAGCTATACACCAGATTAGGACTGGCGATGCCGATATTGTAATACTGACCATCCGAATAGAGTTCGGTGGTGGTAATATCGCCGGCAGCATAAGCAATAGAGCCGCCGGCAATATCCAGGGTACTGCCGACATTGACGATCACATCGCCGCTGGAATTAAGATTAATCGTGCCGCCCGCCACGCTACGTTGCTCGACGTTGCTGGCAATGGCTTGTACGGCGCTGGTTATATCGGCTATCGGCACGGTGGCTATCAAATTACCGCTGCTGTCATGGCTGATAGTGGCATCACGAATATCCACGCTCACCGTTTGCCCATACAATACACCCGTGCGCTGGGTCGGTGAATCGCGCAGTTCATTGGATTGCAGTTTAACCTGCACAATATCATCAGCGACCGATGCCGTTGCATTGGCACCGGAAACATCTATCGTGCTGCCGGTTTGCAAATAAATACGCGCATCGGTTTTACCCAAATCGCTGGTGATAGTATTTTGGCTGGTGATGCCGACCGGCACATCCAGCGCTTCTATATTAACATTGCCGGAATGCGCCTGTACCAAAGAGCCATCAAATAAATTAACATTATGCCCGCTGATTTCGATATACGATTTTGGCTGGGCCTGGGCTGCCAGCGCTGTTGCGCCGGTGGTATCCAGATCAACGCGGGTGATACTGCCCTGATTCAGATTAACGGTGGCCTGGGTAGGAATTTGATTGACGCTAATCCCTTCCAACGCGGCCAGACTAGCGGCATCCGCCGCAGTGCGGGTGGTGGTTGCTCCCGTTAATACCGGCGTGGTGCCGCTCGGCGATTGTATACCCTCTTCCGCCAGCAGCCTGACCGAACCGTTCAGCGCCACCGAGGTGGTGGCGGAAACGAGACCACTCTGATTAACGGCAAACCCTATCATGCTGACATTACCGGTCTGCGCCAACACCGAGCCACTGTTACTGACCTGTCCGCCGGTACCCACTTCCACTAACATACCGCGAACATTAGCATCGGTACTGTCTTGCAGATACACTTTATCAGTGGCGCCGGCCAAAATTACCTGCCCGTTTTGAGCGGTAATAGTACCTTGATTATTAACCGACGGCGCCGCCATCAGTATCAAACCACCCGCTGCATTCGTGCTGATTTGCGCCCCGGCCTGCACTTGAATAGATATGGCAACTTTATTGCCGCTACTGTCCAATACATAATTGCCGTGGCTGTCTTGCACATACAATTGACCATTGCCTTGCAAGGCAGCAACAGCAGAGCCATTGGCCTTGTAGGCGCTATTAAACACATTGGCAATACCAGTGAGCAAATTCGCCTGACTGATACCCAAACTACTGGCCACCAGCGACCCGACATTGACTTCCGAACCTTTTTCAAAAATAAAGCCGTTTTGGTTAATCAGATACACGCTGCCATTGGCGGTTAGCGTACCCAAAATCGTGCTGGCATTCTGATCGCCGATATTATTGACCACCACCGATGATGAAGAAGGCTCAACAAAATTAACCGTATATCCCTTATCTATATTAAAACTGTTCCAGTTTAGAATGGCATTATTGCTGGTATCAATCGTCAGGGTATGACCATTCAAGGTTTCTGTGGCAGTACCATAGCTGGGATTAAGATTAACGGTTTGCCCCTCTTCCAATCCTGCCACCGGCTTGCCGGTGACGATGCTGGTCAAGTCCGCACCGGCCGGCAAGTGCGCCGCATCCGCAGCGGCAGGCGCCGAGACCGTGCCGAGCCCAACCGCCAATCCCCCGGCAATCAAGGCTCTAATAGCGATAACCAGTGGTTTTTGCCGACTGGCTGGTTGAGAGAGATATAAATAGGGCTTAAGCATAAGAAAAGAGATGTAAAAACAATTGCTGCAATTCAGTCTAACTAACAGCTAAGCTGAATGGACTGACGCGACCAAAAGCGCCACCTTCAACTTTTAAGCATAAATCACGCCATAAAAAATCTGATTGATTTCGTTGTGTTTTTCCTGAAAAAGTAACAGCTAGTGCTTGAATATCAGCAAAGACTGCTGATTGACTGCTGATTTACAAACAGCTAATAAACTGCAACCAGTCAACCTAGGATGCCGGATATTAAATCGCTGTGCCAACCAACGGGCGGCGCATTACTCCTTAAGAGGGCTTTATCGGCAAAGCACACGCTTTTGCGCAACGCGATTGATCCCATGGAATCCATTAAGCAGTCAGACCACCTTGCCGGCTGTGGACTTTAAATTGATGCGCCGCCCGCAGGTTTGCACATCCTACCTTTTGACGTAGCCATCCTACGCTGAATGGTTACCAATAAGCTTAAGGCACAAATTCAGAGACTTGGTTTGAAAAGAGGGTTTTCGAAATACCGACACAACAAGAATTTCCGCTTTACAGATTCCGCAACACGGAATAACATATAAAATATGATTCATTCGTTCACTTGTCTCGATACCGAGGCACTCTTCCATAGCCGGGTTGTGCCAAGGTTCAAGAACATTGAACGCGTGGCTCGACGAAAGCTTTTGCAACTACATGCGACTACCGAATTAGCCAGCTTACGGATTCCGCCAGGAAACAGGCTCGAACCATTGAGAGGCGACCGTAGCGGACAATATAGCATTCGCATCAATGACCAATGGCGAATTTGTTTTATATGGCGCGAAGATGGTGTCCACCACATTGAAATTGTTGACTACCGCTAGGAGTAAACATGATTGAACTACTTGATGAAATACACCCTGGCGAAATCTTGCTGGAGGACTTTATGAAACCGATGGGGATTTCCGCCCGTCAGCTTGCGGCTGATATTGATGTTTCGCCCAGCCGCATCAGTGAGTTAGTACATGGGAATCGCCCAATCACCGCAGATACGGCCTTACGGCTTGGCTTGTTTTTCAGCATGGAACCACGATTCTGGCTAAATCTGCAAAGCGAGTATGACATGCGTATTACGACCCGCACCATGCACGAAACAATTGCGCCAAGGATTCGCATTTTTCATCAGTCGGCAGCCTAAATCGGCCTTACTCAAGTAGATCGAACGCTATCAACAAAGCACACGCTTTGTTCAATGCGATTAAAGCCATCAGACTACCTTGCCGGTTGTGGAATTTAAATTGAATGCGCCGCCCGTTGGTTGGCACATCCTACCTTTTGACGTAGCCATCCCACACCGAATGCTTACCAATAAACTTAAGATTTGCCTGCCACCGACAACTTAAACCGGTTATTGGCAGAAATTTGCGGAAAAGATTTGAAATATTTATCAAGAAAATTGGCGCCACCGGCTTACCCTGCACAACAGATTCACCGGCGCACCTTATCCTGTATCCTATCGACCGCTCCTACTATCCTTTCGGTCATTCCTTTTTAACGTCCCTATTCGATCACTCCCTTGACCGTACCTCCCATTGAAACGGAGTTGCACTTTCATCCCTGAACAGCGTCATCCGTCATCCCTGACGACTACCCAACCACTCCAACCTTATTTCAACAAGATAACTGGGTTATTGGTTCCAGCACCGTCATAAGCATAAGGTACGATACCGATAGAGGTATAGCCACCTACGTTATGAGTATAAGGCACAACCGGATTAGATAATGAAGTAGGTACAGTAGCGGTGGTGCTGGTCAAATAAGACGTTGCAAAAACACCGGGAACGCCGCCATAAGGCTGGGTAAAGCCGCCATCAATAGCAGTGGCTGTAGCAGGAGCAGCCAGAGCATGAGCAAAGTCAGTCAAAAACAAATTTTCTGAAGAAGTGGCTGATTTGCTGATCAACACTTCGCCTTCACCCCAGATTGGATATGTGCCGGCGCCGACATTCGCCAAGGTAGGCGCTGCGCCATCGACTTTGATATAGCGATAACCTAAAGCACCATTGGTATTGCGGTCAGCCGTTTGAATAGCCAACCCCCACAGATGCTCATAGCTGTAAGTGCTGGTATTATCACCGGCAGTAGCAGCAGTCACGTTGTTATAACCGGTAACGTTGTCGCCATATTGCCAATCGTTCAACAGGTTATCAGTATCAGAAGTGCCCACCGGCGCTTTAATGATCGGTAACGTGTTATATTCGGCGGTTGAGTTGTTAGGCGTTACATCGCCTGGTGCGTTGCCGCCCGCAACAAATGGATAACCCAAGAATTTAGCATATGCCAAAGCACCTACTGCAGCGCCGGAATTACGTATGCCGACAGCAACCGTATTATTAGCAGGCGCGGTAACACCAGCAGCGGTAGCAAAAGAAGTTAACGGTGTTGCGGTACCGCTGACATTAACCTGAACATGAGCCCAATCCTGGATCTCGCCGGCCAGCAGCGCCGCGATAACGTTATGGCTTAAACTTGGCAAATCGCCGTCTGCAGCATAAGAACCAATGCTATGACCGGTAGGCAGAGTCAACGAACCATCAGCAATCTGCGCAGCCTGTAATACAGCATACAAATCAGAGGTTACTGCCACACCGTAAATTTCACCACCGGTCGGCACACGGGTAACCCCGGCTGTGGTCAGTGACGCAGGCGTATAGTTAGTCGGCCAAGGGGTAGTCGTCGCATTAGTAGACACTTCAGTCACTGGCTGAGCATAGTTATAGGTACCTGTCGCCAACAGCGCAGGTGCATCCACACCGATCAAACCGCCGTGCGAAGGCACTTGAGTTAAATAAGTGCCGGCATTAGCGGTATTGATAGTCGCCAGATGAGTGGTGCCGCTGCCGGTCCAGTTGCTGGAAGTGGTATTAACGATATTCAGCTGATCCAGGTTACCGCCAGTCAGCAGTGGAATGACCCCATAACCGGCAGCACCCAAAGAACGTTTGACGAACAGGATTTTTTTACCGCGCAAACTGGTATCAGACAACGTGGAAGCGCCAGTGAAATAGTAAGCGGTAAAGTTGCCGCCATTGGTGGTGATGGATTTCAGTACGCCATTTTGTCTTTGTGAAGACACAACAGAATCCTGAAAAGTATCCACAGAGCCGGATACTGACAATACGTTGCTCACTGCCGCCGCTACAGCTTTATCTTGTGCTGCGCCGCCTGAGGTATATACAACAAAATCAGGTGTGCCGTTAGTCCATGGCGTTAAAGCCATAGCCGCTTGTGAACCAGACAACAAAAAGACGGCTATCGCCAGTTTTTTAAGATTACTTGGGGTTTTCATTACAATATCTCCAAAAAAATTCCATTAAAACGGTTCCTTGCTAACCCTGGAACCGTATCAAACAATTAGGCCGTGACAGATGATTGGCGGCGTTTCAAACCCAGCATGCCCAGTAAACCGGACAGGAACAACCAGGTGGCAGCAGGCAGCGGCACAGCTGAAGCATTGCTGTAAGTCAGCGTATTGCCGGCAGAAAGCGAGAATGTACCCAAATCGGTCACGACGTTATTAGCCGGATGCCTGGTACTGGTAACCGCGTTGGTCACATCGTAAAAAGCAATGCTACTGCTACCCAACGCAAAAATACTGCCGCTAACTTGTAAATTACCGAGAGTAGACGGGTCAGTGACTGCGCCAGCAGAAATTGCCGCCACATTAGTGCTAATGCTGTTTGCATCCAGATAGTTATTAACCGAACCTATCCAAGCAGTGACAGTACCGGTGGCATTGGTTGCCTTGTCAACATTTGTGACAAGGGTAGAAAAAGCAGACGTGCCGCCACTTTCAGTGGATAACACACCCCAGGTGCTCAGGTTAGGATCGGTACCGCCCACGCCACCAACCAAGCCTTGACCGGCTTGTATAGTCCATTGCAGATCGCTGTTGTCAGCGGCAAAGGCAGAAAACGCAGACACTGAAGACAGATTCCAGCTCAATGTGCCACTGGTGCCTTGAGTACCGTTAAGAAAACTGGCATAGTTAAGACCGGAATCGCCCAGCGCCAAATCGTAAACAAAGGTGGCGCCAAAGTTGGCGGAATTCAGATTATCATCAACTGCTGTAAAAATCAGCGATGATGATTGCACAGTGCCGGCCGGATTGCTCCAGTCGTTCGTAAAGTCCGCAGCGGCATTACCGGCCACCAAGGCCAGCGATACCGCTACCGCGAGTTTGTGTATCTTTTTCATACATTACCTCAAACAAAAAATTAAAAATGACCCAAAAGCATGAAGACGAAAATAAAAGGCAAGCCTTCATTGTCTATATAGCAGCTATCGTGCCACAACATAAATAATTGTTTTTGTTTGATTTTTTAAGATAACTCAGCATTATTTGCTTGCCTACCAGCAGTTACTGTTGCTTAAGTGTTTTAAAATCAGCAGCTAATAGACTGAATTCAAGCATATTGAGCAGCTTACTTGACTACGGCTTTAATTTTGTCAATTAAAGGCACACGCCGTTCGTTGGCGGTTTTGAATCCATATAAACTAATAAACGGCATCATGATCGCCAACATTGACCGGTCAGCGTAGGACAACTATAAACCTAAGTTACCCAGGCATTTGCTTTAACAAGTTCCACCGCTTGCGCAATCACACCAGTCCAATCCCCTGCCCTCTGCTGGCGTAGCAAAGTGGCAGTGGGATACCAGGGGCTGTCGGCCCTATCCAACAGCCACCGATAATCTAAGTTAAACGGCAGCAGAATATACACCGGCTTGGCAATAGCCCCGGCCAGATGCGCGACCGAGGTATCAACGGAAATGACTAAATCCATTTCCGCCATCAATGCAGCGGTATCGGTAAAATCCGCCAGATATTGTTGGTGACAATGCAAGTTTTCAAAATCAGCCAATACCACAGCATCATCCTGACGAATTTCCTTTTGCAGCGCATGAAATTCCAGGGGTAAAGCCAGCAAAGGTACCAGCTGTTTTAACGGAATACTGCGATTGTGGTCATTTTTATAACCTCTGCCGCCCGACCAAACCAGACCGATTCTAACGGCAGTTTTTTCGCCCAAGCGCTCCCGCCACCAGCGGTGCTTGTATTGATCAACCGCCAGATAAGGCGTAGTGCCGGGGATAGTCGCTAACGTGGTTTTAAAGGCGTACGGTAAGCTCATCAACGGACACTGCAAATCAAAGTCCGGTAACGGCCGACCTTGCTCCACCAGCGTAAACTCACCGTTCAAGGTGGTTAGCAGGGCTAACAGCGGGGCAGGTGTTTCTATAATCACTTTGCCGGCCATCGTTTGCAGCAACAAGGCGTATCGGCAAAACTGTATAAAGTCGCCTAAGCCTTGTTCTGGATAGATCAGCAAGGTTTTGCCGGCCAGTGGCTGGTCGCCTAGCCATAAGGGCTGGTCAAATTTGCGAACATGTTCTTTTTGCATGGACTGCCAGCGCCATTCATAAAGCGCCCAACCGGTTGGGTAATCGCCGCTTAGAATTTTCAGTAAGGCTTTATTCCAGTAGGCATCGGCATAATCCGGCTGTATGCTAATGGCTTGATCATAACAGGCTTCGGCTACCGTCATCCGTTGCTGTTCTTTTAGGGTATTGCCCAAATTATTATAAGCGGCGGCAAAATCCGCCTTTAAAGCAATGGCCTGATGATAAGCAGCCTCGGCTTCAGCAAAGCGCCATAATTCTTTTAAGGCATTGCCGCGATTATTGTACGCGCCTGCTAAATCCGGTTTGCGGGCAATCGCCTGATCAAAAATAGTCAGCGCGGCATCAAACTCTTGTAAATCGATTAACAGATTACCCAGATAACTATAGGCCTCATCAAAATCCGGTTGTAAAGCAATCGCCACGCTGAAGGCATTGATTGCTTCTTCCGGCCTTGCCAGCCATTTTAAGGCTATCGCTCGATTACAATGGGCCTGCGCATAATCCGGCTGCAAAGCAATGGCTTGATCATATAGCGGCAACGCTAAATCATACTGTTTTAATTCCAGCTCGACATTCGCCGCGTGATAATACGCTTCGGCATAATCGGGCTTTAACTGTATCGCCTGCTGGTAATCCTGCGCGGCGGCGGCGTATTGCTCCAGATCAGCCAAGGCAATGCCGCGATTATTATAAGCCTCAGCATAATCAGGTTTTAAGGCAATGACCCGATCAAAACTAGTAATCGCCGCTGCCGGTCTTTGCAGACTTTTTAAGGTGCAGCCCTGATTGAGATAAGCTTCCGCAAAAGTCGGTTGTAAGGCAATGGCTCGCTCAAAATTTTCCAGTGCTGCCGGGTATTGCTTTAATACCTGAAACACCCCGCCACGATTGTTGTAAAACCGGGCGTCATCCGGCTTTAAGGCTATTGCCTGATCATAACTGAGCAGCGCCTGCTCCAGCTGCTTGAGTTGCTTCAGAACATTAGCACAATTATAGTGGGCTTCGGCATAATCGGCTTTTAAGCGAATGGCGGCTTGATAACTGCCTAAAGCCTGTTCCGGCTTGTTTAGGGCGCATAGCGCATTACCGCGATTATTATAAACTTGCGGCTGATCCGGTTTTAAAGCCAGCGCCTGCTCATAATCCGCCAGCGCCAAGGCAAATTGCTGCAATGCCTGTCTGACATTGCCGCGATTGCTATAAGCTTCTGCATGTTTGGGTTGCAAGGCAATGAGCTTATCAAAACCAGCAGCGGCTTCCTTTAGCCTATTCAGCATCGCCAAAGCTAGCGCATAGTTAAATAGCACATCCAATTGCCTGGGCGCCAGCGCCAGCGAGTTAGCTAATAACTCACAACCTTCCGCCAGCCTGCCCAATTGCAGCATCACCGTGCCCAAAGCGGTCAGTAATGGCGAGTGTTTGGGTAATACCCGCAACAATTGTTGATAAAGCGCCGCCGCCTCGGCCAAGCGTCCGCTTTGCTGTAAAGTCTGAGCCTGTTGCAGCAGGGCCTGCTGCGGCGGGGATAGTTTTTTGGGTTTCATTTTTAAGCGCCTGACAATATAACACTGCTACCCCGCGTGGGTACAAACTGCGTGTCCACCCTACGGCTGATAACGCGTAGGATCAAGCACTTGCAAGTTTCTAAAGCCTTCCGCCCTTAATCGGCAGGCGTCACATTGGCCGCACGCCCTGCCTTGTATATCTGCGGCATAACAGGATACCGTACTGCTGTAATCCACCCCTAAAGCCAAACCTTGCTGAATGATCTCGGCTTTGCTTAAGGCTATCAGCGGGGCGTGGATTTGAATCTGTCGGCCTTCGACGCCGGCTTTGGTGGCTAGATTAGCCAAGTCTTGAAAGGCTTTGATAAACGCCGGTCGGCAATCCGGGTAACCGGAAAAATCCACGGCATTGACACCGATAAACACATCCTGCGCATCCAGCACTTCCGCCCAACCCAGCGCCAAGGATAAAAATATGGTATTGCGGGCCGGTACATAAGTCACCGGAATACCCTGCTGCGGTGACATCGGCACGGCGATATGTTCATCGGTCAAGGCCGAACCGCCGATACTGTCCAGCCCCAGCTTAATGATTTTATGCGCGACAACACCATATTGGGCGGCGATTTTTTTGGCGGCCTCAAGCTCAGCATTATGCCGCTGGCCATAATCAAAACTTAATGCATAGCATTTATAGCCTTGTTGCTGAGCCATTGCCAACACGGTAATAGAGTCCAGCCCACCGGACAATAAAATAATGGCGGATTTATTTTCCTCTTGCATCGTTCCAAAGATATTTATGAAGTTGAATCTGAAAGCGTACCGGCAGTTGATCGGCCAAAATACTGTCAGCCAGTTCGGTGGGCGACATTTGCCCCATCACCGGTGAGAACAATAACTGGCAACGCTTAGCTAAATCATAGATTTGTAGTTGCTGTTTCGACCATTGATAATCGGCCTGATCGGCAATCACAAATTTTAGCTGGTCTTGTGGCGTTAAATATTGAATATTTTCGTAGCGATTGCGCTGCATCTCGCCTGAGCTGGGGGTTTTTAAGTCCATGACTTTCACCACCCGTGGGTCCACCCCCGACACATCCAGCGCGCCACTGGTTTCTAAAGACACTTGATAGCCCAGCGCCAACAACTCCACTATTAAGGCATTACAGCCGGGTTGGGCCAAGGGCTCGCCACCGGTGACGGTGATAAAGTGTGTTTGATAACGCTGCACCTGCTGGATAATTTGCGAAAAACTTTGCTTTTCTCCGCCGCTAAACGCATAGACGGTATCGCAATAACTGCAACGCAACGGGCAACCGGTCAGCCGGATAAATACCGTAGGCAAGCCTACGGTATTGGCTTCACCTTGCAATGAATAAAAGACTTCGCTAATGCGTAACGACTGCTCCATTCAGTCTATCATTGATTCATTTGCAGCAGTTTTTTGGCCGCCAGATGTCCTGGGGTGCTATCCGGGTAGCCGGCAACCACACGGTTTAAGTATTCCCGCGATTTATCTAAATGTTGCATATCATATTCGATATAGCCCAGTTTCAATAAGGCATCCGGTACTTTGCTGCTATTGGGATATTTGCTGACCAGCTTGTTATACGCAGCTTTAGCCTTGTCAGTTTCCCGATTAAGTCTATAAGCTTCTGCCAAACCGTATTGCACACTGTCAACCAGTTCGCCATTAGGATAAGCGTTCAACAAGGATTCGAATAATTTAATCGCTTGTTCATTGTGACCATTACGCAAACTATCGTAGGCAGACTGATAGCCTTCTTTCTCATTGCCGCTGGCCACTGGCGCGGTAACACTTGCCGCCGCCGGCGCCGCTTGATTTGCCGCCACAGCTGCCGGTTGGGTAGTTGTAGACGGCTGGCCTGCCCCACTAACCGGCGCAGCCGACTCCACAGCCACCGGCGCAGCAGATGTGCCGCCAGCTGCTGGTGGTGCAGATGGCGGTGGCGGCGCAGGCGGTGTTAAAGCCTGCACCCGGCCATCCAGATCGGCATACATATTGTTTTGTTTGCGCTGCAAATCGGCGATAGTTTGCGCCTGCTCTTCCACCACCCCACGTAATTGCTGTATTTCGCCCTGCAACTGCTCGATTCTATCCAATATCTCGTATGCAGCAGTTCCGACCGGCGAAGCGACAGTTGTCGCCCCGCCCGGGTTGCCGGAATTATTGACCGGTAATGCATAGGCTTGGGCATACATGCCAAAACCCAGGCACAGGGCCAATGCTAATCGATCTGTCATTGATAACCTACTTCTACCCGGCGGTTCATCTGCCACGCAGATTCGTTATGTCCAGCAACGGCGGGTTTTTCTTCGCCATAACTAACCACTTCTAATTGCGACGCGGAAACCCCTTGTGATTTCAACAGTCTTTCTACCGATTTACCGCGTTGTTCGCCCAAAGAAATATTATATTCGCTGGAACCTCTTTCATCGGTATGACCAGCCAGAATGACGTGCGCATTGGGATGTGAAGTTAAATATTGGGCGTGTGCAGCCACCACCGGCACAAAATCCTGTCTGATCTGGCTGCTGTCCAGTTCAAAATAAATGATCTGTTTTGACAGCGGATTGCTGGGATCACTAAATTCTGGGCCTAAATTAGAGGCGTTGCTGGGGGTAGTGCCTGAACCATAGCCTGATCCCAGGCCTGTACCTAATCCAGAACCAATCGGAGTGCTTGACATACCGCCATCGCTCAGCGGGGTAGTTGAAGTCGTGGAAGCATCGGTACCGCTGGTATCGGTCGCCAGACTTTCGTTGTCATCTGAACTACAGCCAGCCAGCATAAAGGCAGTAATCGTCAACGCCAACAAGGTTTTATTAAATTTCATTCTTTTCTCCAGATATTAAATAATTAGATAAGGCTATGCCTGAGAGGTTTTGATAGACCGTCACAATTTCGGGAAAAACATTTGTCCACCTATTGTTAGGGCCCCCAAACCGGTTCGCGCACTTCACCGCTATCGAAAGCCAGTTTTTGCTGCATCGCGCCATCGGTAGAGGTCACCGACAACACCGAGCGTCCGCCTTTATTTGCCGAATACAGCACCATACTACCATTCGGCGCAAAGCTGGGCGAGTCATCAAGCCGACCATCAGTCAAAACATTAACGGTATGAGTCGCCATATCCATCACCGCAATCCGGTAACCACCACCACTGCCGGTCACCATCGCCAAACTTCTGCCATCCGCCGAAAACCGTCCTCTAGCATTGTAATCGCCCTGGAAGGTTAAGCGGGTAGCTTTGCCGCCGCTGCTGGGTATTAAATACAGCTGCGGTTTACCGCCTTGATCGGAAGTAAACACAATAGAACTGCCATCCGGCGACCAGTTAGGTTCTGTATCAATCGACAAACCGGTCGTCAAGCGAGTCAGATTACGGCTGGACAAATTCAACACATAAATATCAGGGCTGCCATCTTTGGATAAAGTTAAAGCTAAACTACCACCATCCGGTGAAAACGCCGGTGCGCCATTGATACCGTGAAACGAAGAAACAGCTTCCCGATGACCGGTACTCAGCGTCTGCACATAGACTTCCGAGCGTTTGGTATGAAAAGAAACATAGGCGATTTTGGAACCGTCCGGCGACCAAGCCGGCGCCATAATGGGTTCCGGTGATTCGGCAACGGTTCTAGGATTGAAACCATCGGCATCGGCTATTTGCAATAGATATTGCTTGCCATTGCCTTTGGCCGCGCTGGTGACATAGGCAATTCTCGTGTTAAACGCACCTTTGCGACCGGTGAGTTTTTCATAAATCAAATCGCTGATATGGTGTGCGGCTCTGCGTAATTCATTGGCGCCGGCGGTCAACTTGTAGCCCATCAGCAACTGGCCGTTAGCGACATTGTACAAATAAAATTGAATATTATAGCTGCCGCCATTGCCGACTACCTGACCTATAGTCAAATAATCCTGCCCCAATACCTGCCAGTCCTTAAAATTGACCCGTTCAGGTTCGCTGGGTTTGGTCAGCATATCGTCTTCAGATAGGGATTTAAAAAATCCGCTGCCAGCCAAATCGGAACTGATCACGTCGCTAAGCTTAACATTACCGACCGCGCCTTGCTGGGCAAACGGTACGACAGCAATCGGCACAGCAGTTTGCGATCCTTTGGTGATTTCGATGGTTAACCCGGCAGCTTGCGCTATCGAGCATAAAGCAGTCAGCAAGCCAACGAATAAAATTCTTGTGATTAAGATCATTCTAATAGTTCCGATTTCGATTATTCCGGTTTAAAGGGGAAAGTCAGTTCCCTAAAGTATTCATTAAACAAATTTTTATCTTGCGGCACCGGCAAGGGCGAAGCTTTTCGCACTGCATTTTCTGCCGAGCGATCAAATACTTCATCACCACTGCTGGTTACTACATCTGCGTCCATGACATCACCGCTGGGTAACAATTTTACCTTAATTATGCATTTTAAACCTTGCGTTGCACTAATTGGCCGCGTCCAGGCATTGACGACTCTGGACTGTATCAATCCGGAAATTCGCTTAATTTCCGTGGCCGCAGCCGCCTGAGCAGCGGCTTTTTCTTCTGCTTGCGCTTTGGCGGCCGCTGCCGCTGCTTCTGCAGCTTGTTTTTCTTTTTCCGCTTTGGCTTTGGCTGCCGCCTCAGCCGCCAGCCGGTCTTTTTCGGCTTTTTCCGCAGCCAATTGTTTTTCTTTTTCGGCTTTAGCTTTGGCGGCTGCTTCTGCCGCTTGCTTTTCCTTTTCAGCCTTTTCCGCAGCTTTAGCCTTGGCCGCTGCTTCCACTGCTTGTTTTTCCTTTTCGGCTTTTTCGGCAGCCAATTGCTTTTCCTTTTCCGCCGCCTTAGCCTTGGCCGCCGCTTCTGCCGCCTGTTTTTCCTTTTCGACTCTTTCCGCCTTAGCTTTTGCCGCCGCTTCCGCTGCTCGTTTTTCCTTTTCCGCATCCGCTTTTTCTGCCTTTTCCGCAGCAATGGCAGCTTGTTTGTCCTTCTCAGCTTTGTCGGCTTTGGCTTTAGCTATCTGCTTTTCCCGCTCTGCTTTTTCCGCAGCTGCAGCAGCCTGCTTTTCTTTATCCGCTTTTTCCGCTTTCTCAGCTTTCTCAGCTTTAGCTTTTGCCAGCGCCTCTGCCGCGCGCTTTTCGTTTTCGGCTTTTTCTGCGGCTATCACTGCTTGTTTTTCTTTCTCTACAGCAAGTTGCCTGGCTTCCTCAGCTTTTTGCTCCTGCAATTTTTTTTGCTGATCAGCTTGTTTTCTGTCCTGCTCCTGCTTTTTGGCCTCAATTTCTGCCTGTTTCTGTTTTTCAGCTTGTTTCTGCGCTATTTCGGCCTGCTGTTGTTTTTCCTGGGCTTCTTTCGCTTTCTTTTCTTCCTGGGCGCGCGCCTCATTGTCTTGCTGTCTTTTTTCTTCAGCTTTGCGCTGAGCCGCCAACTCCTGCTGCTTCTGTTCAGCCAAGGTATCTTGCCTTTGTTTTTCCGCTATTTCCTGCTGCCTTTGCTCTTCCGCCTGCCGTTGCCGTTGCAGTTTAGCCTGTTGCAGTAACTGCTCTTCGGAATGTCTGGCGTTTTCCAGTTGCTCTTGCCGGATTTGCGCCGCCTGCTGCCGTTCTGCTTCAGCTTGCTGCAAACGCTCGGCTTCCTTTTGGATCTCGGAATCGTCAAACATTGTGGCTTCTATAATTTCCGGCGCAGCCTCTGCTTTTGCCTTGTCCGGATCAATGTCAAGACTAAAGGCGAACAATAGTACCAACGCAAGATGTAAGGCTAACGCCAATACAATCGATGTGCCGAATTTTTGCATGTTGATGTTTTTAATATTACTTCTCAGGCGGCGGCGTAGTCATTAACCCGACTTTAGGCGCCCCTGCGTCTTTGAGCGCAACCATGACGCCCACTATTTTACCGTAATCAACCTGATGATCGCCTCTGACATAAATCTGGGCTTTCGGGTTTCGTTTTAAAAGACTGCCAACCCGATCTTTTAATTCAGCTTCGTTAACCGGCTCATTCTCATGATCGCCAACATCTATGAAATAAGCGCCATCTTTTTTGATAGAGACAATTACCGGCTGTTGATCTTTTAAATCCACCGGCGAGGCATCAGCTTGCGGTAAATCCACATCAACCCCGGTTTGCACCAATGGCGCGGTGATCATAAAGATCATTAATAATACAAAGGTAACGTCAATATAAGGAACGACATTGATTTCAGCTATAGGCCCGCGCCGCTTGCGAGATCTTCGACCGCCGCTTACATTCATTTGCTGTGCGCCTGTCTTTGCAGTAAAACCACGAATTCGTCGATAAACAATTCGTAACGACTGGCCAGTCTATCCAGACGGGTAGAAAAACGGTTGTAGGCTATTACCGCCGGAATCGCCGCAAATAAGCCTATCGCAGTCGCTATTAACGCTTCGGAAATGCCGGGAGCCACATTGGCCAGCGTGGCGTTTTTAATTTCGCCCAACGCCCGAAACGAATTCATGATGCCCCATACCGTACCGAACAAGCCGATGTACGGACTGGTGGACCCGACTGTCGCTAAAAACGGCAGGGTCTCATCTAATCGATCCAATTCCCGCGCCAATTCAATGCGCATGGCTCTTTGCGCACTTTCCACCTGAACCACCGGTTCCACATCACCTTTTTGCCGCATTCTGGCAAACTCCCGATAACCGGCCAGAAAGATTTTTTCAATGCCTTCAGGATCAAAACGATCGCTGGACATTTTTTTATACAGCTCAGCCAAGCCCAAACCAGACCAGAACTCTTCTTCAAAATCACTGGTGATGGCAATAGCTTGACTCAGTTCTTTGCGCTTGGTAAAAATAAATGTCCAGGATGCAATGGATGCCGATAACAGGATAAACATCACGAACTGTACAACAACACTGGCTTCTTGAACCAGATGGAGTATGGATAAATCAATATTCATTTACTTAATTGTTCCAAGATTGCAAGGGGAATAAGTTTGGGTTTCAGGCTTTGCGCATCCAGACAGGCAATTCGAATCACGCCGCAACATAATATATCCTGCTGACGAGTAACCGCTTGTTCAAAATACAAATTGGTTTTTTTCTGTTCGATAATTCTGGCGCTAACCTCAAGCTGTTCATTAAATCGCGCCGGCTTTAAATAATCAACGTTCACAGAACGCACCACGAAGATCAGCTGTTGCTCAGCCAACAAGTTATCTTGTTCAAACCCCAGACTACGCAACATTTCGGTTCTGGCCCGCTCAAAAAACTTCAGATAATTGGCGTAGAACACCACGCCGCCGGCATCGGTATCTTCATAATACACCCGGATCGGCCAGTTAAATTCTTTCATCACTCAATACAACAGACTTCATAAGCTAAAAATATCATCGCCGCCTTCAGTTTGCCGGGGCGGTTGCAAACCAAAGTGATTGTAGGCCTTGTGAGTCAATACCCGACCTCTTGGCGTCCGCATCATAAAACCTTGCTGCAATAAATAAGGCTCCAGCACATCCTCAACCGTGCCGCGTTCCTCACTGATTACTGCCGCCAAGGTATCCAGACCCACCGGCCCCCCTTGAAAGTGATCTATCATCGCCATCAGCAATTTACGATCCAGCATGTCAAAGCCCTGCTCATCAATTTTTAACATCGCTAAGGCTTGCTTGGCAATTTCACGACTGACCGCACCATCGGCTTTTACCTGAGCAAAATCGCGGACTCTACGCAACAGGCGGTTGGCTATCCGGGGCGTGCCACGCGAACGGCGCGCTATCTCATCGGCGCCGCCGCTATCCATCGCAATGCCCAACATACCCGCAGAGCGGGTCACAATGCAGGCCAGATCAGCTTCGTTGTAAAACTCCAGCCGCTGCACAATACCGAATCTATCCCGCAACGGCGAGGTCAGCAAACCGGCACGAGTGGTGGCCCCTATTAGCGTAAACGGCGGCAAATCCAGCTTGATGGAGCGGGCTGCCGGCCCTTCGCCTATTATAATATCAATCTGGTAGTCTTCCATAGCCGGATAAAGCACCTCTTCAACAGCCGGGCTTAATCTATGGATTTCATCGATAAATAACACATCATGCGCCTGCAGATTGGTCAGCAGCGCGGCCAAATCGCCAGCTTTATCCAGCACCGGCCCGGATGTCTGTCGTATATTAACATTCATTTCGGCGGCGACAATGTTAGCCAGGGTGGTTTTGCCCAACCCCGGCGGTCCAAAAATCAGCACATGATCCAAGGCTTCGGCGCGGCTGGTAGCAGCCTGAATGAATATTTCCATTTGCAGACGCAATTCCGGTTGGCCGATATAGTCTTTCAGGCGTTTTGGCCGAATCGCCCTATCCTGCCGTTCTTCGTCGTTATTGCCTTGCGCAGTAATCAAACGATCACTTTCTATCATTTAACCGCACTCCGCAACGCTTGCCTGATAATATCCTCGCAGCTTTTGTCTTCTGTGGCAACGGCTTGCACCATCCGTTGGGCATCTTGCGGCTTGTAGCCTAGTGCGCAAAGCGCGGTCACGGCTTCCTGCTTAGGACTGGCTACCTGCGTTGCTGGACGGCTAACTGCACCACCATTAATACTAGCAGGCGCGGCGACATCGTTTAATTCCGGCAGGCGACCGCGCATCTCTATAATCAAACGCTCGGCGGTTTTTTGACCCACTCCGGGTAAACGCACCAGGCTTTTCGGATCATTATCATTGATACTGCGATAAAACTCCGCGACGCTTTGTCCTGACAAGATAGTCAATGCCAATTTTGGGCCAACACCATTAACTTTAATCAAGGCTCTAAATAACAACCGCTCGGTTTCACTGGCAAATCCAAACAGTATGTGAGCATCTTCTCTGACCACTAAATGGGTGTGAAGTTTTACTTCTGCACCCAGTGCCGGCAGATCATAAAAGGTAGTCATCGGCGCTTCAATTTCGTAACCGACGCCGTGGACATCCAACAATAATTGCGGCGGCGACTTGCTGATCAAAATGCCGCGCAGCAACCCTATCATATCGCCGCCTTCAGCAGACGTTGCGCAGTTTCCTGATAATGACTGTGACAAAGGCCAATCGCCAAGGCATCACCGGCATCAATCTGCATATCGCCCTGGATACTTAACAAGATTTTTACCATATGTTGGACTTGCTGTTTTTCAGCACTGCCTTTGCCGACCAATGCCTGTTTGACCTGACGGGCGGCATATTCAAACACCGGCAGCTGTTGATTGGTCGCTGCACAAATCGCTGCGCCACGAGCTTGCCCCAGTTTTAAAGCTGAATCGGCATTTTTATGCATGAAGACTTGTTCTATCGCCATTTGCTGCGGTTTATACAAGGCGATGACTTCTGTCACGCCATCAAAAATCTGCTTCAGGCGCTCAGGAAAGTTTTCAGCTTGCACCCGAATGCACCCGCTGGCAATATAGCGGTGGCCGCCGCCGACTGTGGTTTCCACCACGCCATAACCGGTAATGCGGGAACCGGGGTCTATGCCTAGAATTCTACTCAACAGGATTTTAACAGTTAGTTTTTGCGAAAAGGCCAGAGGCTTAATAAAAAATCAGTGTAACTATTCAGCATAGGCTGTGCCGACGCAAGAAGCGCATCAATCGCGAAAGATGCGCTTCACGCTGCTGCGCACATCCTATAACAGATTGCCTTTCAGATTAAATAATCAATCATCACCCAAAGCCGCCATAATTTCATCACTGATGTCGGCATTGGAATAAACATCCTGCACATCATCCAAATCTTCCAGTCTATCAATCAATTTCAGCATTTTTTCCGCTGCCTCTTGATCCAATGCCGTTTTGGTATCGGCATGAAGCGTCACTTCTGCATTTTCCGGTTCAAAACCTGCGACCAACATGGCCGCTTTAACCGCCGGAAAATCATCCGGCGCCGTCATCACATCCAGGGAACCGTCCTCATTGGTCAGCACATCTTCAGCACCTGCTTCCATAGCCGCTTCCATTACGGCATCTTCATCCACTTCATTACCATAGCTGAGTATGCCGACCTTACGGAACAAATAAGCCACCGAACCATCGGTACCCAAATTGCCGCCTGCCTTGGAAAAGGCGTGCCGAACATCGGCCACGGCGCGATTGCGGTTATCGGTTAAACAAACCACCATCACTGCGGTGCCGCCAGGGCCGTAGCCTTCGTAACGCACTTCTTCGTAAGCGACGCCATCCAAAGCGCCTATCGCTTTTTTGATGGTGTTATCTACGGTATCGCGCTTCATATTGGCGCCCAGCGCCTTATCAATTGCAGTACGCAAACTAGGATTATTGGTGGGGTCACCGCCGCCCGGCCCTTTGGCGGCTACGCTGATTTCCCGAATCAACTTAGTAAAAATCTTGCCGCGTTTTGCGTCCTGTGCACCCTTGCGGTGCTTGATATTAGCCCACTTGCTATGCCCTGCCATTATCTCTCTCTAAAGCATTTAAAAACTAATCAATTTGTAAATTCTATCATCTTGCCAACCACTTATCGACCCTTACCTTATAAAACATGAGGCAAAATAGCCGTTAATGAGGCATCTGTCAGATAAGTATCAGCCTGTTCTTGAACGATAGTTCTTTGCACCACCCCACCAAAACCTATCATATAGGCTCCAGCCAATTTGGCTTCCAGATCAGTCTTGCCGTCACCTATCATCACCAACGAGGATATACCGAGTCTAAGCTTCCGGCATATCCTGGCCTTGCCGCCGCTCACTGCCAATGGCGAGTTTCTGGCAAAATCTTGATACCGGCCATTTTCATCAAAAAATACATCCACAGCATGAACATTTTCCTCAGGTATTGCCAACTGCGCCGCCAACGGCAAAATCGCCTGCCGCAAGCCGCCGCTGATGATGTGAATTTTTTTATGATGCTCATGCAAAATGTTTAGCGTTTCGGCAACGCCCGCCACCATTTCTGCAATATATAATTCGGCCAGCCAGTCTATCGCCGCCTTATCCGGTTTGATCAACTCCAACCGCTTGCCGTAAACCGCTTCCAGGGCTATTTCACCGTTCATGGCGGCATCGGTTAAAGCCGCTACCTCAGCAAACACGCCGGCGCCACGCGCTAACTCATCTATGCCTTCTATTCTGCTCAAAGTGCTGTCGCAATCAAAACAGATGCCTTCAAAACTCATAATACAATTTGCCTCACTGTGTGTACCGCCGGAACATCGCAAAGCGCTTTAAGCATAGACTCGGTTAGCGGATTGGAAACGCTAATCACCATCATCGCCGTCTGTTCATGATCGGCATTGCTGACCTGCATCCGGGTAATATTGATATTGGACGCGCCCAAAATAGAACTAATCGCCGCAATGACACCCGGTTTATCATCGTGCCGGGTAATCAGCAACACCCCTTCCGGCACCACTTCAATCTCAAACTGATTGATGCTGACCAAGCGCGGATGCTGGTCACCCAGCAGCGTACCCGTCAACGCGATGGTTCTATCATGGCATAGACCAACTATTTTAATCAGCGACTGATAGCCATCTGACTCTTCACTTTGTGTTTCCACCAAGGTAATGCCCTGCCGCTTGGCAATGTTTTCCACATTAACCCGGTTAACCGGCGTGGAAAACTGCCCAGCCAACAAGCCTATCATCGCCTCCGTGGAAATGGGCCGAATCTTGGCCTGGGTGGCCTTACCCAATACAGCCACTTCCAGCTTGATGATAGGACAATCAATCAAGCCTGCCAGCACTTTGCCCAAAATGTTAGCCAAGCCCATAAACGGCTTGGCTTTTATCAGCTCTTCGGCGGACAGTCTGGGCAAATTCAAGGCGTTGACCGCTTCGCCGGTTAATAAATATTTGACCACCTGCCGGGCAATTTCAACACTCACCGCAACTTGCGCTTCTTTGGTGGATGCGCCTAGATGCGGGGTAAAAACCGTGTTATCCAGCGCCAGCAAGGGCGAATCCTTAGGCGGCTCGTGTTCATAAACATCCAGCGCCGCCCCAGCCAGACGACCGTCCTTCAGCGCCTCGTACAACGCGGTTTCATCTACCAAGCCACCACGAGCGCAATTGATCAGCCTTGCGCTCTTCTTCATCATTGCCAGTTGTTCTTTGCCGATAATATGACGGGTTTTTTCCAATAACGGGCAATGCAGAGTGAGGTAATCGGCCTGTTTAATCAAAGTTTCAAAATCAACCCGTTCGGCGCCGTTAGCGGCGAAAATCTCCGGGGCAACAAAAGGATCGTAGGCGATAACCCGCATCCCCAAACCGTTGCCGCGCTGGGCGACAATTCTACCTATGGTGCCGAAACCAAGAATCGCCAGGGTTTTATGGGCAATCTCCGCACCCATCAATTTGGAACGCTCCCATTTGCCGTCTTTGACCGATTGATTGGCAATCGGCAAATTGCGGCTTAAGGAAAAAATATGGGCTATCGCCAATTCTGCTGTGGTGGTGGCATTGGCGTCCGGTGTATTCATCACAATGACGCCCTGCTCCATGGCGGCACCCAGATCGACATTATCGACACCTATCCCAGCCCGCCCGACCACTTTTAGTCGACTAGCCGCTTTCAGCACTCTGGCGGTCACCTGAGTATCGCTACGAATCAACAAGGCATCATATTCAGGAATAATTTCGCACAAAGCGTCTTCATTTAATCCGGTTTGGATATGGATCTGAATGCCGGCTTGCGCATTCAAAAAGTTAATGCCGTCATCGGCAAGCTTGTCGGAAATCAGTATCTTCTTCATGAACTGGGTCAATGGATGGCGGACTGAAACCACATTCTAGCAGCTTTGCTATAATCGCTGTAAGCTGTCTTTCTATAAAAACCATCAGTTTATTAGGCGCTATGAACATAAAACCAAAACTAGGCTACTTTTTAATCTTTGGACTATTAGTCGTCGGCACTTGGTATAGTAGAACACCATCACCGCAGCGAGCCCCGGCGGCCGTGTTTAAAACCATCAACGGCGACAGCATTAACTTATCCGCATTGCAAGGCAAACCGGTGCTGATCACTTTTTGGGCCAGCGATTGCGCCAGCTGCTTGCTGGAAATTCCTGACCTGATTGATTTGCACCAAGAATTCAACCCGCAAGGCTTAACCATCATTGCCGTTGCCATGTATTACGACCCACCCAATCATGTGCTGGAAACGGTAAACAGCCGGCAATTGCCTTATGCAGTGGCGCTGGACCCTATGGCCGAACATGCGCAAGCCTTTGGCAATGTACAATTTACCCCGACCTCGTTTTTAATCGACAAGCAAGGCTTGATAGTCATGCAAAAGATTGGCCGCTTTGATTTGGCGGCTGTGCAGGTGCAGTTGCGCAAGATTTGAAAGACGCAGCCATAATGATTTTAATACCCGTTCTACATCAGCTTAAACTATAATTTACCGATAAAGTACAGACACTGAATGTGAGTACCAACGCAGTCCATTTGCTGTGCTTGCCCATAACTTTCATAAAAAGGGGAATTCAATGAACGCAGTCATTGAGCAAGCAATTCTTAACCGACTACATACGCTCGACGACAATCGCCTGTCAGAGGTACTTGACTTTGTGGAGTTCATTGCAAATAGAGATAAATGCACCGCTATAATTGCTGCCTCGCCCTCTGTGCAATCACTGAGAGGCAAATATCGCAATTTGATGTCTTCAAGTGAATCCTTTGCTATTCGCAAAACTGAAGAAATTAATCTGGAAGAACAGCACCTCGAACACCGTGGCAGCCAATCCTGATGACTCGATATGTATTAGACTCCTGTGCGTTGATCACCTATTTTCGTGTTAGCTAGTATTTTTATAACTATCCAGCAAACTACCCGCCTAAAACAAATCGTTGAGAATATGAATACCGATACCGTGCCAACCCTTGCCAAACAAAGCCGATCTGCCGCCAACCAGCTGGCCGCAACTTCTACCAGCCTCCGTAATCTTGCGCTGGCAAAAATGGCTGACTCGCTTGAAGCGGTTAAACAGCAAATTCTTGAAACCAATGCTCAGGAAGTGGAGAAGGCGCGGCAGGGGGGCCAATCGGGTGCGATGGTTAAACGTCTAACAATTGACGATAAAGTTTTTCAATACATGCTCTCCAGATTAAGAAAAGTTGCCCAGCATCCAGACCCGCTAAACCGAGTATTGGCTGGACATACCAATCCAAACGGTTTGCAAGTTTATAAAAAATCGGTACCGCTCGGCGTGATCGGCATGATTTATGAGTCGCGGCCTAATGTCACTACCGATGCCGCCGGCGTCTGCATTAAAAGTGGTAACGCTGTTATCTTGCGCGGCGGCTCGGAAGCTCTACAAACCAATATGCTGTTGGCGGATGCCATGATTGCAGGCGCTATCGACGCCGGGCTGCCACCGCATAGCATCCAGATCATCCGCACCCCCGGCCATGAGGCGGTTAACGAATTACTGCAAATGGATGACTATATCGATGTATTAATTCCACGCGGCGGCAAAGGCTTGATTAAGCGAATTGCCGAAGGCACCCGAATTCCGGTGATTAAACATTACGACGGCATCTGTCATCTTTATCTAGCCGAAGACGCCGACCCGGTACAAGCAATCGATCTGGCGGTTAACTCAAAATGCCAAAGTATTCAGGTTTGTAATGCACTGGAAACGCTGTTAGTCGATCAAAAATGTGCTGAACAGCTGCTACCATTATTGCAAACGGCATTTGCCGCACAGCATATCGAGCTGCGCGGCTGCGAAAAGACGCGAAACATCTTAGCGAATATCGACCCGGCCACAGAAGAGGATTGGCATACTGAATATCTGGCGCCTATCCTATCAATCAAAGTCGTCGATAGTATTGACGCCGCTATTGAGCATATCAATCAATACGGCTCAAAACATACCGACGGCATAGTCACCCAAAGCCTTAATCTAGCGCAAAAATTTGAGCAGCAGGTTGATTCGGCATCGGTCTTGATCAATGCTTCAACCCGATTATCCGGCGGCGGCGATTATGGCTTGGGATCGGTCATTGGGATCAGTACCGACAAACTTCATGCGCGCGGACCGGTGGGCCCTAGTGAGTTGACGACCTACAAATGGGTGGCCTATGGAAATGGGCATTTGCGTGGATAGGAAAGGTGTTGGCTGCACGAATGGCGTCTTGTTCATCCAAAAGACGTCATGCTTCGCGAATAACTTCGCTAGCCGAGTTATAAAAGCCTGATGCAACTTTTTGCCTGACCATTTCCTCAATTTGAGGAGAGATATGAATATTCATCGTCAGCTCGTATTGGTTTTTAATGATGTTAAGACCTTACCGTTATTGCGATAACTTGGCAAACCCAAAGAAACAGTATAAGACTATCCGGTAATCACCCATCAAACAACAACAATTGCCGGCGTTTTTCCCGCCATTTGCCCAATTCGCCGTCGATATCCTGCAACTTGGCTTGTTGACTTTGCAGGCTGATTTTTAACTCATTAATTTGATTATAAGCATCTTGCAATTCCTTTGAAAAACCTTCTTTAAAATCATTTTTTAGCTTTTTGTATTGGCGTTCGGCATCGACTATCTCTTCATTGAGTTTTTGGATACTTTCGTCGACATGGCGAGTATCATCATTTCGGCCACGAATTTCCAATTTCATGGTTTCGGCATCTTTGCGCTGATTTTTTTTGTCGGCAATAATCGTTTCAAATTGTTTTAGCTTTTGCTTGGCCTCAACATTATGCTCATCAAACCGGTCGATAATCAGATTGCAGCTGTCTATCTTTAATTGACATTGCCCCATTGCCTGAATTTGTTTTTCTTTGTCGTTTTCTATTAGTGCAATCGCCGTGGTGATGGCGTCTATACTTTGGGTTCTTTGCAATAATTCCCGTTCAGCTTCCGCCTGGCGCTGTTTAAACGCTCTTTGCTCTTCCAGGTCTTTTGCGGCTACTTTCAGCTTTTCCAATTCGTTGTTTAATTCCTGCTCCATCCGCGCCTTACGCAAGGCCTGCTCATTTTCGGCTTGTTTCCGCTCAGCCTCCACACTCGCCAGCCGCAGCTGGATTTCAGCGTCTTTTTCAAGTTTTTCTTGCTGAAAACGCTGCTTATCCAATTCAAACTCATGCTGCAGCTTCTCAGCTTGTTCCTTAAATTCTTGCGCCAATTGTTGCAGCCGCAGCTCATTCTCACGCTGCTGATTTTCAAACGCCTGTAATTTCTCGGTCTTCGTGCGGGCTAATTCAAACTCCAACAATTCCCTTTTTTCTTTAAATTCCAGTTCCCATTGTTGCTGCTGAATATTAGCTGTACGCGCTTCATTTTCAAGCGCCCGCAATTTTTCGGTTTTAGTGTGCGCTAGTTCAAATTCCAGTAGCTGCCTTTTTTCTTTAAACTCCAGCGCCTGTTGTTGGCGACGAACCTCGGCGTCATGCTTTTCATTTTCTAAACTGTACTGTAGTTGTTTAGTTTCTTGCTCTGCCTGGCTAATTTTAATGGCTCGTTCATCTTCAAGTCCTTTGGCAACCATTTCCAACTTTTTAAGTTCTTGACTTAATTCCTGTTCGATGCGAATTTTGCGCAGCTCTTGCTCTTTTTCAACTTGTGCTTGCGCAACGTTCAGAGTAGCTCTCTGCATCTCCAGCTCATGGTGTAAACGTTTTTCCTCCCGATCCATCGCCGCCCGGCGCTCAAGTTGTTCTTGCTGGAAAAGTTGCTCTGCATGCTCTCGCTCAGCGGTAAGTTGCTCAGCCAAGTGCTGTTTTGTCAGCTCCTGCTCTTCCGCCAACTGTTGTACTTGTTGCCGTAGGGTCAATTCGGCAAGTTGTCGCTCTTGCCCCAACTTAAACCGTTCCTGTTCCAGGCTGTTGCGTTCATGTTCCTGCTGTTGCGCTAATTCTGCCCGTTGTTTTTCTAAATCTAACTGTTGCTGCTGCAGATTGGTGCGTTCCTGCTCCAGATAAATTTCTAGAAAATTTTCCCGGTTTAGCTGATATTGCCTATACAGTTCGGCAAAATTGCCATAGGTTTCCCGCTTGATTCTTGAATGTACAAATCCCGGCAAATCATCAAACACCCCGTCGTTATAACGCTGCCAGACTTCTTGTAAATCTTCGCGCAAATACAGTTTCACTTCGCTTGGTTCAAACCCTTTCAACGCCATCAAAGATAAAAACAACACGATAAGCAAGGCTTGCGCCATGCCTTCAGTGGATTGCCAATGCGGAATATTTTCCGTCTCATTGAGTTTTTTTAAAATTTGAATGCGTTGACCAGGGGTATTAATTGGCAGTGCTCTGGGCAGTTGTTCTTTATAAATATCCAAAAACTCGGTAAGATTCAAAGCTTGTACGTTTGCTTTTAGGCTATTGAACTTATCTCTAGCGACGGAAATTTGTTGACTAAATTTATCTGCAGTTTGGGCGCTAACGCCATCGGCCGGCAATTTTAGTTCAAACAATTGCCGCTCTGTTTCTGCCAACGCTTTTACCGATGCATCATAGCGAGATTTAGCCGCTAGAAATTTTGAGCCTCTGCCGGCTTTAACACTGCTATCGCCATTTTCCTGGCGCTTCATTTCTTTTAGATAGTTTTCAACTTCTTTATGATATTGTTTTCTATCGGCTTCCAAAGTTGCTTTGGTATCATTAAATTCCTGGTTTTTTTTCAAATCTTGCTCAACAGCTGTCTGCGCATTTCTGGCTTGAAATTCCAGTTGTTCAATTTCGGCATTAAATTCATGCTCTCTGAGTTGCAAAAACTCATTTCTGATATTAATTTTATCCGCTGCCAACGCTCTGCTGATGTCGTCGTCGCGTATTACCTGACTCAGCATCGGCGCGGTAATGAATAGCGATATGCCGACGATCACGATGCGAACTAAAATTCCGAAAATAAATGCCGAATGCTCTGTCATCCAGGCTTTAGCCGAACTTTGCGCAGAAGATGGGATTTTTTGGTAATTAGGGGTGGGCGCAAATAAAATCAGTGAAGAATCGGCAATCCAGATCAGGCAAAATACAAAAGTGGAGGTAAATAAGGCAATTACCACGCGCAACAGCTGATCGCTTTCAGGAACCAAATGCCGGCTGATCAAGCCCCATACCAGCCCCTCAAGACCGGACATCAATAAGATCACCATCAGGCTGCACGCCAGCCAAAACTTGACTTTTGGAGTTAAATTGCGCTGACCGTAAGGACGCAGCAACAGCAGATTAAGCCATTCGTGCGCTGAGATTTCCAGGGGTTGCCGTGTAGTCATGATTCACTTTATCTTCTGTATAGATTCAAAGATTATCACCGTCAGTAGATAGATTGCCTATAGGATGCGACGTTAGGAGGCTCATCCTAATAAAACTGTTAGACCACCTTGCCGTTTGCTTGGGCTTTTACCTGATGCGCAGCCCGTTGGTTGGCACGTCCTTTTTTGATGATCGCCCATCCACACTGAATAGTTACCTGTGAAGTATCATAACAGCAAATCTAAGGCCCCCAACCAATAATATAATCTTCCAAATCATCCACTTCAGATTCTTTAATGGCATAACTGCTGATCGACGCCCCCGCGGCGGCCACCGAAGACTGATTTCCGGTCAACAAAGGATGCCAATCCGGCAGGGGCTTGCCGTCAGTCAACAGCCGATAGGCGCAAGTAGCCGGCAACCAATTGTATTGGGCAAACTCATGCTGTTTTAGATCCAGACATTCCGGCACCAGCGTACAACGCTCTTGATAACGGGTGCAAAGGCAGCTATCCAGATCAAACAAATCACAAACCACCCGGGTAAAGGCAAGCTCTCCGGTTTCTTCATCTTCCAGCTTGTGCAGACAACACTGCCCACAGTGATCGCATAAGGATTCCCACTCGGTCGTGGTCATTTGCGCCAGGGTTTTAGTTTCCCAAAAGTTCATGATTATTGCGGTTTAAGATGCCGTAGCTGATAATTTAACACCCCCCAGGAGCCTAGAACAGCCAAGCCGGGCGCCATGATCAGCAACAAAAAAAACTCTGAAAAACTCAAAAACTGCAGTTCAAAAGAGCCGTTATACAGCGCCGATAATTTTTCCACCGGCCCTTCCAGAATCAACAGAATAATCGTCACAATCAACCAGCCTAGGAAGCCGGCGATAAAACCCAGCCAAAAACCGGTGTACAAAAAAGGCCGCTGAATAAAACCATCGGTAGCCCCTACCAATTTGGAAATAAAAACTTCATCCTGTCGATTATGCAATTCCAAGCGGATGGTATTGCCGGTAATAAATGTCACCGCAAATCCCAGTAAGGCGCTGACCAGCTTGACAGCCACAGTGACCGTTAACACGATAGTCTGTACTTTTTCCACCCAGGCCATATCAACCTGAACAAAATCAACTTGCGGCAGCTGTTTAAACTCGGTTTGCAAGCGCTGAATATCTTCTTTAGTTTCCAGCGCACGTTTCGGCAATAACTGAATCACGCTCGGCAATGGATTGCTGTCCAATGCATTTAAAGCATCACCAAAACCACTATTGGTCTTAAACTCTTCCAAAGCCTGAGCTTTGCTGATGTATGTAACCGTATCAACGCCCGGATTTTGCTTTAATTGTTCAATCAGTTTCTGTCCGGCATTTTCACTAACCGTGTCCTTTAAAAACAGTGACATCTGATTACTGGACTGCAAATGACCGGTTAATTGCTGAACATTGGCCACCATGACATAAAAACCGCCGGCCAGAGAAATGACCACCGCCAACACCAAAACAGTCATGGCCGATGTAAAAGGTGTCCGGCTTAAACGGCCTAGACTGGAAAACAAGCCATGGGCATGATTGAGCAAATAGGCTTCAAACTTTTCCTGTAGTCTAATAACACTCAGTTTATTATTTCTGTATTTCATTCTCAGCTCGCGATCAAATGGCCTTTATCCAGTGTCAAAACCCGATATTCCATCCGCTGGATCAACTCTATATCATGCGTGGCAACCAACACGGAAACCCCGACCTGCTTGAATTCTTCGAACATATGCATGACTTCTGCAGAAAGATCGGGATCAAGGTTTCCGGTAGGCTCATCCGCCAGAATCAATTTGGGTTTATTCACTATCGCTCTGGCAATGCCAACCCGCTGTTGTTCACCGCCGGATAAGGCCAATGGATATTTTTTTTCCTTATTCCGTAAACTGACTTTATTCAGTGCCGCCCTGACTCGCCGGGAAATTTCCTGATGCTTGACGCCGCTGATGATCAACGGCAACGCCACATTATCAAAAACGGTTCTATCATTGAGCAATTTATAGTCCTGAAAGATCAAGCCCAGATCCCGGCGTAAAAAAGGAATCCGTCTTTCGGTAATCCGACTGATATTCTGCTCGTCTAAACTGATAGTGCCACGGCTGCATTGCTCCATCATAGCTATTAATTTAAGCAAGGTACTTTTACCGGCGCCGGAACGGCCGGTCAGAAAAGCCATCTCGCCCTTGCCCAAATGAAAACTGACATCGACCAAAGCATCGCCGGCATCAGGATAGCGTTTGCAAACGTGGTCAAATCTCAGCATAGTATTAATCTTTCACAAACAAGGCGTCAACAAAGGTTTGGGCATCAAAATCCTGTAGATCTTCTATCGCTTCCCCTACCCCCACAAAACGAATCGGTATTCGTAATTGATTGGCCAGCGCAAAAATCACACCGCCTTTTGCCGTGCCATCCAGTTTGGTCAACGCCAGCCCGGTTAAAGTCACAGCTTCATTAAACAGCCGCGCCTGCGAGATGGCATTTTGACCGGTGCAGGCATCCAGAATCAATAAGACTTCATGCGGCGCTGACTCATCCAGCTTAGTCATAATTCGTTTAATTTTCTTTAATTCATCCATCAAATTAGACTTGGTATGCAATCGGCCGGCGGTATCGGCAATCAACACATCCACGCCTTTGGCTTTGGCGGACTGCAGGGCATCAAAGATCACTGAAGCAGAATCCGCGCCGGTATGTTGGGCAACCACCTGCACATTATTGCGCTCACCCCAGGTTTGTAACTGTTCAACCGCCGCCGCCCGGAAAGTATCACCGGCCGCCAACATCACGCTATGGCCCTGCGCCTGTAAACGATGCGCCAGCTTACCGATAGAAGTGGTTTTTCCGGCGCCATTAACGCCCACCACCAAAATCACAAACGGCCCATCTTGTTTGGGAATCTGCAACGGCTTACTGCAAGGTTGCAGCATATTGTACAAATTTTGTTTTAATGCCAGACTCAGCGCCTCGCCGTCTTTAAGCTGCTCGCGTTCCAGCGTTTCAGTTAAATGCTGAATGATTTCGGTGGTTGTTTCTATGCCAATATCGGCCATCAATAAACTGGCTTCGACATCCTCCAACAACGCTCGCGAATCTTTTTGCCCAAAACTGAGGCTGCTTAACACCCCACCCAAACTGCCCCGAGTTTTTTTAAGCTGGTTTTTTAATCTTAAAAACAGCGATCCCGAATCAAGTGGCGCAACAGTTACGGCAAGCTGTTCATCTTCAACAACCGGTGCAAATGCTGTTATGCTCTCCTGCTTGTCAGCGCCTACCGAAAATTTGCTGTAAAAATAAATGACCAGCAACGGCAGCATTAACAGCGCAGCAAAGGCATTGTGGGCAACTGCCGACCATAAAGGCAGCGAATGCTTAATATTAATGATGCCTAAGCCGATCTGTACCAGCAATAACATGCTTAATAACACGCCGGCACGGCGCATCGGCTTTGGATTTTCATCATTGGTGGCGGACAGCATCACCCAGCTTAACATCACAAAACTGAATAGCGCGCCCAGTCGATGCAACCAATGCGCCGCTAGTTGCGCGCTGCTGTCCAATGGTGAGCTATCGCCGGCTATTAAGCCCTGAAATAAATTTAGCGCAGTTGCATAATCGGCATCAGGTAGCCACAAACCATTGCAACGCGGAAAATCGCTACAGGCCAGCGCCGCATAATTGCTGCTGACCCAACCGCCCAGTACAATTTGCAAAAACAAAATCAATATGCCTATCGGTGCCAGCCAAATAGGGCCAACTTTTAATGTTCTGGCTGTTACCTCGGGCTGTACCCGTAGATACGTCCAGCTTAAGGTCCAAAAAGTCAGAAAACCCAACAATAAATGCAAAGTCACCACAATCGGCATGACTTTAAGCTGCACCGTCCACATTCCTAACGCCGCTTGCAAGCCCACCAACAACCACAGGCTTAGCGACAAACCGATAGCCGCCGGGCCGCGCTGTTCCGGTAATCGCCAGGCAAACGGCAATAGACTCAGCACCAACACCGCCAAAGTACCCGCCAAATAGCGATGACTCATTTCTTTCCAAGCTTTAGCGGTATCCAGCGGTTGCTGCGGAAACGCAAGTTCCGCATCGGCTTTAAACTGGGTGCTATCATTAACCACGGCCTGACCATAACAGCCCGGCCAATCCGGGCAACCTAAGCCGGCATTTGATAATCTGACGTAAGCGCCAAGGATAATCACCAGCAGCGCCACAATGGCGCCAAGCAAGCATAATTTTCTAAACATTTTTCTAACCGATTTGTGAAATTCTCAATAACTTGCTCAAGTCGTTTCTAACCTTATAAGGATCGTAACCGACGGCGTATTTCATCATCAGATTGCCGAGCGGGTCCATGATTAACAACATGCCGTCCGTTTCCTGATTCCCGATAATTTTGCTGATTTTTTCCTGCAAAGAGGCAGATGCCAAAATTTTCAGCAAGTGTCCATCTTCCTGCCATTGGCCGCTTAAAACCGGCTGTTCGTGGTTAACGAACATCACCGCCGCACGGCGTACTCTGGGGATATCTTTGCCCATCATCAGACTGATTTGCTGGGTTTTATACAAAGCATCCTGGCAGGCGGCGCTGCAACTGGTTTGCAGCGTCGGATTAATTAAAACCCAATGGCCTTGCAATTCTTTAATATTTTCCGCACTAAAGGTATCGTTACCGGAAAACTCCGTATACTCGGTTGTCACCGGTGGCGTAATCAAATCGCCGTTATTGGAGCCCAATTTTACGGTTGTCGGGTTTTCGGCCAAATACCAGGCAATTCCAAACGGAATAACCGACATTGCAAATATCACCAAAATGGTGATGTGATTTTTTTTATACTGTGTGTTCACTACTTTTTCTACTGCTCATCCAAAAAAACAGACCGGTTAAGGTCAGCGCCAAACCGAACCATTGTACTGCATAGCCCAAGTGTTTTTCAGGGGTGATCAAGGTATTGATCTTCCACTCCCGCCGATAACCTTGCGGCGCGGCGGCATCCAGTTCAATTTGATAATCATACAACCCGTAGCCCAATCTGCCTGCCAAAACCGTGCTGTCTACCACTTGCACGACGGCTGGCCAGCCATCGCTGGGAATCTCCGCACCTTTTAACTTAATACCCACCGGCGGAAAATGATTTAACCGGCCATTCACTTGCTGCACGGGCTGGTCAAAACCGATATTCGGCAGCACTTTGCGATCCTGCCCCAGCGGCAGCCAACCGCGATTAACCAGTACCGCCTTATGGGTCTGATCAAGCAGAAAAGGCGTCAGCACAAAGTAACCGGGTTTACCATCCACAATTTGATTATCCACCAAAAATTGATGCGCTTGATCGTAGTGGCCGGTAACCAGGGCTTTTTGGTATCTGACCGCGTCCACATCAGTAACCGGTTGCTGATTTAAATCCAGCTCAACCGCCTCGGTCGCCGCTTGCTGTTTTTGTAAAAACAGTTTTTTCTGCTCCGCCCGGCTTAATTGCCAAAAGCCCAGGCTGCATAGCAGGGCGAGTAACAGCAGATAAAGGCCCAGGGCCGGCAGCGAAAAGCTGAACTGGCGATTTAAAAATGTTATTTTCATAGCTGCATTCGGTTATGGTGATTAAATTGCCTGCTTTCGACTGTCGGCTAGCAACTTAAAGCGGGGCGAAGTCAGACTCGATTTCCGAGAAGCGGCGAGCTGTTACTGGTGTAAAGTGTCTAGACTTAATGTTAATAGCCCAGCCCAAGGGCTGCAAAAGAGGGGTGACAAACTACGCTTGCTTTTGCTGTAAAAGAATTTTCAATCGTTCAATTTCCGCTTGTGCCGACTCTTCCCGTTGCCGTGCGGCTTTAGCTTCTTGCCTGGCTTCATCCAGCTGCTGTCGGATTTTAGCGGCATCCTCCAGCTCCAGCTGTATCGTGCGTTGTTCTCGCAGATATTCTTGCCGGGCTTGGTACTTAAAATATTCGCGGTCTTTTTCTGAAAATGTCGTTAAGGTACTCATGGCTTGTTTCATCTCCGGGGTAATCATCCAGTCCGGCAGGGCTTCATCGTTTAGCCGCTCGCCTTCAACAAAGAATTTCAGCCAGCGCTGCTGTTCGTTTTCTATCCGATCAGCATGGAATTTGGGTAACTCCAGCAAACAGATACCGCCATGCTGAACAAAAGAGCCGCCTTGTTCGTCACGGAATTTGTAATAATGGATATAACTTTGATTATCAGGCAGCAGATTTTCCGCTAACAGCCAGATGGCATAAGTGGGCCGAAGTTTTTGGTAATCTTCACCACTTTTCAGTTGCTGGCTATAAATGTCTGCCCAACTGTAGACAATACGCGCCGGTAAACTATGATAGCGGGTGAGCTGAATTTCGATTTGGTACAGCCTTTCCTGACTGTCTCTGGCTTTGACATCGACAATGCTGAGTTTGTCGGTCAGACATTCCTGATCATTGTACGGATTGAGGATTTCCACCGAAACCAACGGCTCTGTCAGCTCTTGGGCTAAGAAGGCGTTTAAAAAATGCACCAGCAGATTCCGGTTTTGTTCCGCACCCAGCAAGGCTTTGAATACACAATCTATTTTTGGATCAATAGCATGTTGCATGGCAAACGATACTGGATGGAGATTAGACTATTTGATTGTAGTCGCTCTATCATTGCTTGGCAATCTTTAAATAACGTACTTAAGAATAGCTTCTATTGCTATATCATCCAGGGCATTTTCCCACTTTACCCCCCAAAGTGATCATTCCGGTATTGCTTGATGGCGTGATAGGGCCGTAGGCTGGGTAGAGCAAAGCGAAACCCAGCAAATGCTTTGAAATAACCAAGTTTTTTGCATTCAAACTTACCGTTTTGATTACAAAACTTATTGGCTTCGAAGCTGGGTTTCATTATCATTCAACCCAGCCTACTCCTGCAAGCCTGAAGTCGGCTTGTTTTCTGCCATTGGCAAGGTTAAATCGACCGTCGCTTTCGGGTCGATACCAGATATTGACTAATCATTGGTCGAAATAAGCTGCAAAATCCATCGATTGATGCGGTATCCCGATAATATCGATTCCAAAGGGATTGAGCATATAAAAAAATCAAATGAGAACCTTGAGAAAAACAGTAATAGCCTTCGCCGATGTTTGCCTAGATGTGGATGTTTGGCTAACCAATTAAACCGTTTGTCGGTCTGCTAAATAGCAGTTCCGTTGTGGCTTACCCCATTTTTCCGCCGTGTAGCGGCCAATACTCTTCAAGTCATTAAGCGCCCTGGGGGTAATCCTGTAAGTTGCCATTATCCTTCGTTGTCCAACCCCTGAATAACGGCGGCAACCGTATAATTCCGTACAAACTCGCCTCTACTGGCTTGAGCAGCGCCCTCTGCAAGATGCACTCGTAACGCTACTATCTTATGCTTGCATTCTTCAAGTTCACGCAAGGCATCTCGCACAACCTCAAGGTTGCATTATGTTGTTTCCTAAAGTATTTTACACTTATATTATCAGCACATCTCTACAAGCGATAATGACTCCAATTCAATTCTCTACACCGCGTGGCGAGTATCGTTTGATCCGGGTAGGAGCCAAGGATGAAACCAAAATCCACCTAAGCCTTACCCCGACTAGCCGGTGGCATTTTTTCCCTCAGTTTTAAAAATCGCCGGTATCGATTCAACGGAAGATCACCGTTTTCAGCGGCGCTACGCACAGCGCAATCCTTGTCGGTTACATGCCGGCAATCGTTAAAGCGGCAGCGCCGAATATAGGGCTGAAATTCGCGGTAACCCCAGGCCAGCTGTGCTTCGGTTAAACCAGCCAAACCAAAAATCGCTACCCCCGGACTATCGATTAAATCACCGCCGCCCGGCAAGTGGTACAGAGTAGCGGCGGTGGTGGTATGCCGACCATGCCGAGTGGTTTCGGAAACGCTATTGATTTTCAGGATTTTTTCCGGCAAAAAGGTTTTGGTCAAAGACGACTTACCCACCCCGGATTGACCGGCAAACAGACTGGTTTGCTGGTGCAGTACCGCGCCCAACGCCGCCATGCCGATATTTTGATCGGCACTGACGTTATACAACTGATACCCTAAGCTTTGATAATATTGCAACTCCTGCTGTACAGCCGGTGCGCAGGGTAAATCTATTTTATTAAAGATCAACGCCGCCGCAATATTGCAATTTTCGCAAATCGCCAGATATTGATCCAGTAATAAAAAATCACATTCTGGTTCGGCGGCCAGCACGACAAAAATAGTGTCTATATTGGCCGCCACCGGTCGGCTGTGTTCGCTGCGACTGGGACGCTGCAACACCGAGCGCCTGGGCAGCAATTGTTCGATACGACCTTGTTCCGGCGAGATGATGGAAACCATCACCTGATCGCCCACCACCACGGTATCGAGTTTGCGCAAGGTTTGACACAGCACGATTTGTTGATCCACCTCAACGGCAATCCCTTTGCCGAGGTGGGCGACGACCAGCCCTGCGCTAAGCGCACTCATCAGACGGACTGCATTTTTTCTTCGATATGGGCTATGCGTATCGCAGCAGGTGGATGGCTGTAGTGAAATGCAGAATAGAGCGGATCTGGCGTCAGAGTGCTGGCGTTTTCTTCGTACAGCTTGACCAAGCCGCTGATCATTTTGCTGCCTTGAGCGTGTTCGGCGGCGAAATCGTCGGCCTCAAACTCAAATTTTCGCTGAAAATAGGCACTGATCGGTTGCATGAAAATGGTAAATACCGGCGATACCAACATAAATACCAGCAAAGCGGCGGCATTGGAATGGGTGGTAAGACCCAGCCCAATAAAAAACCAGTCCTGGGTAATCAACCAGCCTAATATCGCAAAGCTGATTAAAGTCATGATGGATGAAGCTACCAACATTTTGATGACGTGTTTACGTTTAAAATGACCCAGCTCATGCGCCAGCACTGCTTCCAACTCATCTTCATCCAGCGACTTGATCAGCGTATCAAAAAACACGATGCGTTTATTATTGCCGAGGCCGGTAAAATAAGCATTACCATGCCCGGAACGGCGCGAGCCGTCCATGATGAAAATCCCCTGGCTGTTAAAACCGCAACGCGCCAGCAAGCTTTGAATCCGCTCTTTTAAGCTGCCGTCTTCCATCGGCGTAAACTTGTTGAACAACGGCGCGATCACGGTCGGAAACAGCCAGCTCATCAATAACGAAAAGCTGATGATAATCAGCCAGGCATACAACCACCACAGGCTGCCGATACTATCCATCACCCACAAGATTAACGCCATGATAGGCAGACCGATGGCCATAGTTAAGCCCAAGGAAATGAGTTGGTCTTTAATGAATTGCGCAATAGTGTTTTTATTGAAGCCGAACTTTTCTTCGATCACAAAGGTTTGATAGAGGCTAAATGGAATGTCCACTACAGTCATCAACAAATAAATGCTGGCAACCGCAATTAAATTGCTCTGCATGTCAGACAAAGCAAAAGTAGACCAAAATTCAAACACCAGACTGATGCCTCCGCCCAGTGTCAACGCCAGCAGAAAAATCAGCCCGGCGACACTATCAAGATCGCCCAGCTTGCTTTTTTCTACCGTGTAATCGGCGGCTTTTTGATGTGCCGTCAGCGAGACTCTTTCTCGAAACGCCTGCGGTACCTGGTCGCGATGTTGCAAGACATAGGCTTTTTGCCGCCAGGACAACCAGTGCTGAATGCCAAAGGAAATGACGATGGCAATTATAAAAATTATCGTAAAAGTATTCATCAATAAGGTGAGCATGGGGTTAACAATTAGCTGCACAGATTAGCTAATGCTACAATTTGTGGCAACATTAAAATAAAGAAGCTAAATAAAATGACACAGGACGCCGACAACCTTATCTGGATCGATCTGGAAATGACCGGTCTCGATCCCGATAATGACTTGATTATTGAAATCGCTACCATCATAACCGATAAAAATCTTAATATCCTGGCCGAAGGGCCGGTAATGGCTGTACACCAAAGCGATGCCGCACTGACGGCAATGGATAACTGGAATCAGCAACACCACGGTCAATCCGGTTTGATTGAACGGGTTAAGTGCTCGACGATTACCGATGCGGAAGCAGAAGCCCGCACCATCGCCTTCCTGCAACAGTGGCTGCCGACCGGAACCTCGCCGATGTGCGGCAACAGCATAGGCCAGGATCGCCGCTTTCTATACCGCTATATGCCCAAGCTGGAAGCCTTTTTCCATTATCGCAATCTGGATGTTTCCACGGTTAAGGAACTCGCCAATCGTTGGGCGCCGCATCTGAAAGAAGGATTTCAGAAAAAATCAGCGCATCAGGCACTGGAAGATATTATTGAATCCATTGAAGAATTGCGTTATTACCGCCAGCATTTTTTTAAGTATTGAGGTAACTATTCAGCGTGATTTTATAAGCTGAAAAATAAGGTGTTATAGGATGTACGCAGCAGCATGAAGCGCGCTCGTTATCTCCACCCGATCGCGATTGATGCGCCTCCTACGTCGGCACATCCTATACAGCTTGTCTATTTACGCTGAATAATTACATATTAAGCACGTATTGATCATCTTTTAAATTTATTTATTCAGGTAATACATAACCATGTTAGACCCACGTTTATTTAGAAGCGAACTGGAACACGTTCAGCAACAACTCCTAAGACGCAACTTTGCTTTTGACGCCGCCGCCTACCAAGCACTGGAAGACCGTCGTAAAGACGTGCAGATTAAAACCCAGGACTTGCAAAATGAGCGCAATACCCGCTCAAAAGCCATCGGCCAAGCCAAAGCCAAAGGCGAAGACATTCAACCGTTACTGGATCAGGTACAAGATTTAGGCGATCAGCTAAAAGCCGCAGAAAGCGAATTAGCGCAAATTCAAGACGAATTAAGCCGTTTGCTGGAAGGCATTCCTAATATTCTTGACGAAGCCGTACCGCCCGGCAAAAGCGATGAAGATAATCTAGAAGTCAGCCGCTGGGGTGAATTGCCGACATTTGCCTTTACCCCTAAGGATCATGTTGATCTAGGCGAACCACTGGGCATGAATTTTGAGCTGGGGGTTAAAATCGCCAGCGCCCGTTTTGTGGTATTGACCGGTAAACTGGCCACTTTGCAACGCGCCATTATTCAACTGATGCTGGACACCCATATTCATCAGCACGGTTATAACGAAACTTATGTGCCGTTCTTGGCCAATGCAGAAAGTTTGCGCGGCACCGGTCAATTACCCAAATTTGAGGCTGATCTGTTCACCGTTAAAAACGACCCGACCTTTTATCTGATTCCGACTGCGGAGGTGCCGGTCACCAATATCGTTCGCGATGTGATTGTCGATGCCAAGCAGTTGCCGCTTAAATTTGTTTGCCACTCGCCCTGTTTCCGTAGCGAAGCCGGCGCTTACGGCAGCGACGTGCGCGGCATGATCCGTCAACACCAATTTGAAAAAGTTGAACTGGTACAAATCGTCACCCCGGAACAATCTGCACAAGCTCATGAAGAATTAACCGCCCATGCGGAAAATATTTTAAAAATCCTTAAACTGCCTTACCGGAAAGTGCTGCTGTGCGCCGGCGACACCGGTTTTTCTTCCTCAAAAACTTACGATCTGGAAGTTTGGTTGCCCGGCCAGCAAAAATACCGGGAAATTTCTTCTTGCAGCAACTTTAAAGATTTTCAGGCCCGTCGCCTGCAAGCCCGCTGGCGTAACCCGGAAACCGGCAAGCCGGAATTGGTGCATACTTTAAATGGTTCAGGCTTGGCAGCCGGACGCACCTTGATCGCCATTTTGGAAAATTACCAGAATGAAGATGGTTCCATCACCGTGCCGGAGGCATTGCGGCCTTATATGGGAAACATAGATACTCTACGCTAATGAACAGAGTGCCGGTTTACCGTTGCGTCCGATCCGTAACAGGAGATAAAGACTACAAATTTGACCACTATTACCCGTAATCTGATGACAGCTGTTTTTCTTATAAAACTTATGGTTTTTTGCTGAAATAGTTTTGCATCAAAACCATCATAGAGTATTATCCGATTCACCTTGCCGACTCAGTTAGGTTACGCCTACTGATACCGCATGGGATTTTACAAAAAGATAATTATAAAATTTTAGTGAGGAGGAATAGTATGACTGAATCCAGTGAAGTAAATGCATCAGACAGCGAAATAGCGGCGGCATCCCTGTACGATAAATTAGGTGGTGATGCGGCGGTTAATGCAGCGGTTGATATTTTTTATGACAAAGTGTTGAGTGATTACCGGATTAATCGTTTTTTTGAAAGAACAGACATGGCCAAACAGGCAGCTCACCTGAAAGCCTTTATGACCGTAGCCTTTGGCGGCCCTAATAACTATACCGGCCGTTCTTTGCGCGATGGTCATGCGCGTCTGGTGAAAATTGGTTTAAACGACTCCCATTTTGACGCCGTGCTTGAGCATTTGGGGGCAACATTGCAGGAACTGAATGTGCCGGCAGAGCTGATTGCAGAAGCCGCAGGACTGGTGGAAAGTGTTAGAGGCGAAGTGCTGGGTAAGTAAGAGTATCTTCGTAGCCGTTGCCTGCTGCTGCGGGCAACGTTTTTATTCAGCCATCTCTTTGCTGCTATCCACCATCCAATAATGTTTGCGCTGCTCGCGCTCGGATGTCACTTGCAAAGGCTCCCGCCCCAAATGAATACTCAGCGCCCCTTGTTCGGCACTGTTAAGCCAAGGGATATTCAGTTGTCGATAACGCGCCAACACCGGCTTATGGGGGAAACCAAAACGGTTTAAATGTCCGGCGGAGATCAACACTAAATCCGGTGCTACCTGTTGCAGAAACGGATAACTGGATGAAGACTTGCTGCCATGATGGGGCGCAATCAGCACCGTACTGTGCAGCTGATCTTGATAACGCTCCACTAACCAGGTTTCGGCAGCTTGTTCTATATCGCCGGTCAACAACAAACTCTGCCCGCCGGCCTCGACTTTCAACACGCAAGAATTGTCGTTTTCCTTGGTAAACGCGCTGTCCGGCGGCGACAGCAGACTAAACCGCACTTGCTCCCATTCCCAGCTTTGCTCAGCCCGGCAATAATGTTTGCCCTCCCCTTCCGCCCACTCCACTGCACTGCTGACAATCTCGGCAACCGGCATTTCCGCTAATAATGAGGTTGCGCCGCCACTGTGGTCGTTGTCATTATGGCTAATCATTAAAGTATCAAGACTCTCCAACCCTTGCCGATGCAGAAAAGGAATCAGCACCGCCTCGCCCATATCAGAAAAATCGCCGTATTTGGCGCCAGTATCAAACACCAAGGTATGGCCGGCAGTTTGTATGACTGCCGACAAGCCCTGCCCAACATCCAGCATAGTCAACCAGGCCTCGCCAGGTTTAGGCTTATTAATTTCGACAAACAACAACGGCAGAAATAGACAGATGCTTAAGTAACGGCCTGGAAAGCCGCGCGGCGCCAACAGCAGCAATACCCCGACCGCAGCCGTCAGCAGCGCATACCAAGGCGGTGACGGGCAGTAAACACTGGCCAGCGGCAAACTCGCCATGGCCGACAACAGCCACCATAAGCCTTGCAGAATAAGATCGGCTATGGATAACAGCACAGTAGCCGCCGCCGGCCAGATAAATAAAAGTATTATCGCCGGCAACGCCAGCGGCACTACCAGTAGTTCAATCAGCGGCGCGGCCAGCCAATTAGCCAGCGGTGAAATCAACGAAACCTTTTGAAAAAACACAATCAGCAACGGCGCCAAGCCTATCGCCGTTGCCAACTGCGCCGAAACTGCCTGTCGCCAGTGGGCAGCATGACCTAATCGTCCGCTGGAGACATAAATCAATAATCCGACGGCGACAAACGACAGCCAGAAACCCACCGATAATACCGCGAACGGATCGATCAGCAATACCGCCAACAAAGCCAACAGCAAGATTTGCAGCGGTGCGGTATTGCGTTGCCAGACGATAGCCGCCAGCGCCACACTCAGCATAATCACCGCGCGTAGCGTAGGAATTGAGTAACCGGCCAGCCCGGCATAGAATAATGCCGCCAGCCAACCTGCTATCGCCGCCGCCCGCTGCGGAGAAATACTTAAAATGGCGAGTCGCGCCCAGCCTCTACGCACTAACAGATACACCAGTCCGGCAATCAAACTGATGTGCGAACCTGAAATGACAATCAGATGGGTTGCCCCGGTCAGATTAAACACCAGCCATTGCTGCGGAGTAATAGCATTTTGACTACCGATAGTCAGCGCTTTAATCACCCCTAGTTGTTCACCTGTCGGCAAGGCGGCATCCAGCCTATCTGAGATGGCCTGTCGGCAACTGACAAAATAGCGGGCCAGACTAAACGTTGCTTCAATGGCTTCCGGCGCCGGTTTATTACGCACATAACCGGTCGCGCCGATGTGATTGGCAAACAGCCAGGCTTCGTAATCAAAACCACCTGGGTTGCTGCGACCATATGGTTGTTTCAGTTTAAGGCTAAGCCGCCAGCCTTGTCCGGCTTTAATGGTCTGTTTTGGGTTATACCAATTTAGGCGAATTTTATCGGGAAACTGACTGCGTGGTTGGCTGACCGCAAAATCAAAACTCAAACGCCCGTCCTGTTGTTCCGGCAAGCTGGCGATATATCCTTCAACCTGCAACTCTGCATTTTGATAACGCGCCGGTAATCTGTCGGCCATGCGCCAATGCGCAAACAAACTGGCCCAGAGTAAGCCTAGGCAAAAAAACAGCAACGGCCAGTACCGTTTATAGGCCGACAATACCGCTATCGCCGCCAATATCAGTAAATGCAGCGTATTAGGCAGCGCTGCAAGCTGTTGAATGGCGGCAATGCCAAGCAGAAAGGCCAGACTGGATAGCGTCATGATCGGTCTTTTTATCCCTACGATTCGGTTTTTTGTTGGTTAACCGGTAAAATAGCCCATTTGATCAATCACTCAGGCTAGACATGCGCACTTCTCAATTTCCTCTAAGTACCGTTAAAGAAATACCTGCCGATGCTGAAATCGCCAGCCATAAACTGATGATACGCGCCGGTCTGATTCGAAAACTTGCCGCCGGCATCTATACTTGGCTGCCGTTGGGCTTACGGGTATTACGTAAGGTTGAACAGATTACCCGCGAAGAAATGAACAAAGCCGGCGCGCTTGAGGTATTAATGCCGGCCTTGCAACCAGCGGAACTGTGGCAGGAAACCGGTCGCTGGGAAAAATACGGCCCAGAATTGGCGCGGATGAAAGACCGCCATGAGCGTGATTTTTGTCTTGGCCCCACTCATGAAGAAATCATCACCGATTTGGCCCGTAATGAATTAAAAAGCTATAAACAGCTGCCGATTACTTATTATCAAATTCAAACCAAATTCCGCGACGAAATCCGTCCGCGCTTCGGCATCATGCGTTCCAGAGAATTTTTGATGAAAGATGCTTACTCCTTTCATCTGGATCAAAATTCTTTGCAGGAAACTTATGATGTGATGTACCAGACCTACACCAATATCTTTAACCGTTTCGGTTTAAAATTCCGGGCGGTGATTGCCGATTCCGGGGCGATAGGCGGCGCGGTTTCTCATGAGTTTCATGTACTGGCCGACTCCGGCGAAGACGCGATTGCTTTTTCCACCGTCAGCAACTATGCCGCCAATGTCGAAAAAGCCGAGGCGCTGGCGCCAGTTGGCGAACGCCCTGCTCCGCAGACATTATTGGAGCTGGTGGAAACGCCTAATCAGCACAGCATTGCAGAAATCAGCCAGTTTTTCAATATCAGCGCGACACAATGCTTAAAAACGCTGATTGTCCGCGCCGAAAACGATGGTTTGATGGCATTGCTGCTGCGTGGCGACCACGAATTAAATCCGATTAAAGCCGAAAAAATCCCCGGTATCTTATCGCCATTGCAATTTGCCACCGATGCCGAAATTCTGGCGGCCTGCGGCTGTTTGCCGGGCTCGATAGGCCCCATCGACCTGAATATGCCCATCATCGCCGACCGTAGCGTCAGCTTGCTGACCGATTTTGTCTGCGGCGCTAATCAAAACGGCAAACATTATAAAGGTGTTAACTGGGAGCGGGATTTAACTTTTCCTGAACAAATTGCCGATTTGCGGATGGTGGTGGAAGGCGACCCCAGCCCGGACGGTCAAGGGCAAATCACCATTGCCCGCGGCATTGAGGTGGGTCATATTTTTCAATTGGGTAATAAATACAGTGAAGCGATGAATGCGGCAGTGATTAACGAGGCCGGCAAAAATCAGATTATGCTGATGGGCTGTTACGGCATCGGCATTTCCAGAGTGGTAGCTGCCGCCATTGAGCAAAGTCATGACGAGCGCGGCATTATCTGGCCTAACGAACTAGCACCGTTTCAAGTGGCAATCTGCCCAATGAATATGCATAAATCTGATCGTTTGCTGGAAACCGTGGAAAAAATCTATCAGGATTTGCTGGCGGCCGGCATTGAAGTACTGCTGGATGATAGAAAAGTCCGCGCCGGTTTTATGTTCTCGGATATGGAATTAATCGGCATTCCGCATCGCATCGTAATTGGCGACAGAGGTTTGGATAGCGGTACCGTGGAATATCAAGGCCGCACCGACACTGAAAGCCGGGAATTGGCGTTTGCCGAGATTGTGGATTTTATAAAAAGTAAACTGGCTGTCACTATTTAGCTTAAATACATAAACTATATAAGAGGGGCTTCTGCTGTTCAGCCCATCCTGTTAACACTGGTTTCCAGTTAAGAAACTGGAAACCAGTGCAGATTACCCGATTAAAGTGTCTTACGTCTAGCGAACCAAGGTAAACATGATTTTGATGGCGCCGCATTTTGGACAGCCCCAATCATCCGGCACATCTTCCCAGCGTGTGCCTGGCGGAATGCCCTGCCGTGGATCACCCAATTCCTCGTTATAGATATGGCCGCAGGTTTTGCATTTATACTTTCTGTATTCTGATGACATTTTTTATCCTCTTTTTTGTAGAATGAAGGCTTAACAGAACGGAGGGCATTTTAGCCTAAGACTTCCAGCAAAAAAACCACGAACATTTTGTAGTAAAACCCCGTACCGATTACCTGCACTTGCAATAGTCCACAGAAAACTTAAGATATTCCAGGTTCGTAAAAATAAATTAGCGCATAATTCGCAAATATTTGACTGTCTTTGATTCATAATTCTATAGGAAATTTTTATGCAAATGCCTACCCCAAAAACACAGCGCGGTTTTACGCTGATTGAGCTATTGATTGTTATCACGATCATCCTAATTTTAGCAGCTATCGCCATTCCTATTGTGCAGACTCACAACATCCAACAACAAGTGACGGCAAGCATAGGACTTACCGATCCAGCTAAGAAAGCCATTAGTGATGCTGCCGTCCAAGGCGACATCAGCACCAAAACCAATGCCGACCAAGCTGGTGCCGATGCATTAGGTCTACCGTTGAACACCGCCATATCCGATGCGCTGGTCGCCTCAGTCACAGTCGCCGGCACTAATGCCGTCGGGGTTAGCCCGCAAACAGCCAGCATTACCATTCTATTCAAAACCACGGGCGATGCAGACCCTACGGTACCAGCACAATTATCCGGCACCACCTTGATTTTGCTGGGCACATTAAACCCCGAAAAAGCTACCTGGGCGATAGATACAACCAAATCAACTCTGCCGGTGAAATATCACCCCAAATAGCGGCGTGTAGTTTTTATGCTTCATACAGCAATTTTTTGTGAGGCTGTAGCTTGGATATAAACCTGCCGGATGGCCAAGGATGGCCATAAACAACCGGCTTTAAAAAAGGCTCACGATAGCGTATGCTAAATCATGTTGTTTAAAAGCCAATACAAAACCTACAGCTATCCAGCGTAAATAGATAAGAGGAGTTAAGCCAATCCATGTCCAGACCAAAAGTCCTTATCACTCGCCGCTGGCCACCCTCGGTAGAAGCCAAACTGCAAGCGCTTTATGACGTTACCTTAAACGAAGACGATCATCCATTCAGCCCCGACGAATTTAAAAGCGCACTGCAAAACTACGATGCCGTCTGCCCTACCGTCTGCGATGCATTACCGGCTGAAGTTTTGAATGTCAGCAACAAGCGTTGCAAAATCCTGGGCAATTTTGGTGTCGGTTACAACCATATTGATATTCACGCCGCCAAGCAACAGGGCTTGATCGTCAGTAACACTCCCGGTGTGTTGACGGAAAGTACCGCCGATATTGCCATGACCTTATTATTAATGTCGGCTCGTCGAGGTGCGGAGGGAGATCGTCTAGTCAGAGCCGGCCTATGGACGGGTTGGTGCCCCACCCACATGATGAGTAGTGATGTCACCGGAACCACACTGGGTTTAATTGGCTTTGGTCGCATAGCCCAAGCCATGGCCCGCAAAGCCCATCATGGCTTCGGCATGAAAATCCTGTTTTATAAACCCACCCCAGCCGAGCAAGCCATCGTCGCTGATTTGCAAGCCACTCGCTGTGAGACACTGGCAGAATTGCTACCGCAATGCGATTACGTTTCTCTGCATTGTCCTGGTGGCGCGGATACCCGACATTTAATCAATGACCACACCCTAAGCCTGATGAAATCCAGTGCGCATCTAATCAACACCGCTCGTGGTGATGTAGTAGACAGCAAAGCCTTAATTAAAGCTTTACAGGAAAACCGCATCGCCGGTGCCGGCTTGGATGTTTACGAAGGCGAACCACAGATTGACCCCGGTTTTTTAACACTGGACAAGGTAGCGCTGCTGCCGCATCTGGGCAGCGCCACCATAGCCACCAGAACCGCAATGGGCGAAAAGGTACTGGCGAATTTGGCGGCTTTTTTTGCCGGTGAAGCATTGCCGGATCGGGTGATATGAAACATCCTAGCCATTAATTAAGCGACTCTACTCATGTTTGTAAAACTGGCGGCATTTGTTGATCATACTATACGCAAGCTGGCCGGCGTTCCGCCCATCAACATAAATATGGCTGTCCAAAATACGCCGGAAGACAGCTCAAAACACTATAAAGCCGCCATTAACAGCAGTAGAGAGGGCTTTTTAGTAGTAGATATTACCGGAAATATTCTGGAAGCTAATCCTGCCTATGCAGAGATGACCGGCCATTCAATTGCAGAACTTCTGAAGATGTCCATTAAGCAATTGCTGCCGAGCGAAGACGTAGCCTACATCCACCCGCATATTCATACTATTTTTACCAAAGGGCATGACCGGTTTGAAGTCCGTCAGTATCATAAAAACGGACATCTGATGGATATGGAAGTTTCTGTTAAGTTTCAGAGCAGCGCCCAGCAGTTCTTCGCCTTTTTTCGGGATATTACCGCACGAAAACAAGCAGATGAACAATTGCGCGAAACCAAACAACTAATGGAGTCTGTTATCAATAATATTCCGGCAATGGTTTTTATGAAACGGGCCGACGATTTACGTTTTGAGTTATTCAACCGGGCCGGCGAAGAATTGCTGGGCTTTTCCGAAGCCGAATTACTGGGTAAAAATGATTATGATTTTTTTCCCACTGCAGAAGCCGACTTATTTGTCTCTGAAGACCGCAAGGCACTAACTACGGGTTGTGTCACCGAACCGCCGATAGAATCAATCACCTCTAAACACGGAGAAACCC